>Ga0307378_10002309_pt1 | contig 29549 bp, 67 predicted proteins | sample UN1MG_FD_202238 | JGI IMG/M metagenome (GOLD analysis project Ga0307378, IMG submission 202238) | Soil microbial communities from Risofladan, Vaasa, Finland - UN-1 | ecosystem: Environmental > Terrestrial > Soil > Coastal area > Acid sulfate soil | place: Finland: Risofladan, Vaasa | collected... | reverse complement strand
CGGCGCACTCGGTGAACTTGGCGCTTATGGCGGGAGCCTCTGCCCGGTTCATCTCAGCGGCCTTCGCTGCCCACTCGTTGCGGGTGGCAGCCATGCGGGCTTCCCAAACGGCGACTCGGGCTTGGCGGGCCTTGCGGGTGCGGGGCATCTCCATGTCCATAATGTAGCACACCCCTCCACACTATGTGGTGGATTCGGCCACATTTCTTGAAGAAGGGTCAATGGGCCTACCCCGCCCCCCATCACAGCAGACCCCAGCCTGAGATGGTCCCACCTGCATGAGAAGATGACCTCAGTGGTTCCGCCTTGGGGGTGGGCCACAAACAACGGAGAGTCGGTTCCCTCAGTCCTTCCCGGCCGGGGTCGAGATCGAGGGACCGACTCATCCGTCCAACAACCATGCGAACCTCATCCCGCCTGATCCGCCACCTCGAACAACGCATCGAGGAACTCGACGCCGAGAACGCACGCCTGCGCGCCTCCATCGTCGAACTCAGCGGAGCCACCGGACCATTCGAGCGCCCCATCATCGTCGGCCGCACACACGACGAAGCCACCTGCCGATGGAAGAAGATGCAACAGGGTCAGACCGACGGCTACGACGGCCGGTGGGAATGCGAACACGGCGTCATCGTCCACGCACACCCGAACGGTTGGTGCGATCAAGGATGCTGCCGGTGACCGTCGCCTGCCCCAACCACCCCGACGCCGACCTTCACAGTGACGGCGAGTACGTCACCCTCCTCGGCTGGGAACCCCATGTGGTCGACGGGGTACGCCACTCGCACGACGCGAACAAGCGGAAGGGTGGATGGTTCTGCCGCGAAGGATGCCTCGTCATCACCGAGTCAGTCCCGCACTGTCCGGCTGATGGCTGCGACTACGGGTACGGCCCGGATGTCGTCGAAGTCGTCGAAGGGCGCGGCCGGGAGATCATGGACTCGAAGCACGTCGGGTTCGTCCGCGACTCGACGTTGAACTCGCAGAACGACCCCACCATCCCCAACCCTCAACTAGAGGTTGAGGGTTCTACTGGGGTGCCATGACCAGCCCGGCAGAGAAACGTGCGGTTGAACTCCGGGCCGGGCCACGCAAGATCATCCACGTACACCAAGCCGAGATGCGTAAAGGCAACCCTGCGATCATCGTCCGCACCCACAAGGGGTCATCGCACTACAGGACTGTCGAGTGCGACGGGCCGTTCACTGTCACCCAATCAGACAAGCCGTTGGATGGGTGCGGCGCTCGCGTGTGGGTGACAACAACCGCTGCGGTCATCGGAACCTGACGGCCTAACCCGTCGCTCGGCGCATCTCACCCGCAGCCCAACGCCGATCCGACACCCGCCGCTCCCACCATGCCGACTCGAAGTCCACGTCCGGCGGGTACGAAGCCACACCGATCTCGTCGAGTACCACCGTGACCGCACGCTCAACCTCGGTCATCGCACCCAACCCCCACAGGATCGCCGCAGCCACCCCACGGTCAGCCTCGATCTCCTCCGGCGTAGCGTCATCACGCCACCAGCCGTCCTCAAACACCGCACCCCAGCAGTAGGCGAGGTTGGAATCGTCGATGTTCGAGTCGTCCGTCACGATGTGCAGCGGTCCGCCTGTGAGGTACCACCCGTAGAACTCGTCGATCAGACGCGCCGTCTCGACCATCAGCCCGGTCAGTTCGGGCCAACGGAGGTCGTCGGAGTCGATGATGGTGTGGATAGCGCAGTCGATACACATGAGAGAGTGCATGGTATAGCAAGCGTGGGACGATCTTGCTTGCCCGTATCAGGACGTGTCAGCGTCCAACGACCGATGCCGGACGTTCGACCGCTTCATCTCGTTCATCTGATGCGTCGAAGGCGGCGCTGCCCGGCCTGACATCCGAGCCAGCATGTTCGACAGCCACTCTTTCCCCACATGGTGCTTCGTGTCCCGGTAGATCAGAGTCCGTAGGTGCGTGTCCGAGATGCCGCCCATCTCCGCTATCTGCGGCCACGTCAACCCTCGATCCTTTTTGATCTTCCACATGAGTTCACGGAACTTCTCGATCGGGATGAGTTCGTCGAGCGGCTTCGACCCCGGCTTCACCTTCGGCCCCAGTGCGAGGCCCGGCTTCGGCTGATGGTTGTGCATGTACGTGCGCGGTATCCCGTTCTGATCGAACTGCACGTTCCCGCCGCAACCACACGCACACTCGGGCGCGGCCCCATGCTCCTCGATGTATCTGTCGATCCGCCCTTGCCGCCAACGCACCTTGTACGCCGCATGGTTCGCTTTCGCTTCCGGTGACTTCGCTGGCATCACACACACCCCGGTTTCGTTGACTTGTGCCGCTTGTTCGACTGTTCCATGTCCCGCTGCTGGTACGCCGTCGGCGGAGCGCCCATGCCGTAGACCCGGCGGAGGAAGTTCTCGGCCCACTCTTTCGACACGTGCCTACGAGCCTTCGCGTACATCAAGACCTTCATGTGGTCGACGCCGATCCCTCCTCGGTCACCGACATCAGCGAGAGTCCAGCCCTTCTCGTCCTTCAACTTGCGGACCGCTGCCCGAAACTTCTCGATCTCGATGCACTCCTCCACAGGGACAGAGCCGGGTGTGAGAGCCGCCGCTCGCGATCGCGCTTCGTCGGTGAAGTTGTGGGCACGGACGAACCGGTAGGGCCGGTCGGATGAGTCGAACCCGCAGACGGTTCCGCAGCCGCATTCGCAGACGGGGTGGCCGTTGGCGGCGACGTACTCGTCGATCAGCCGTTGGCGACGAGCGGCCCGCTGCGCCTTCTTCCGGGCGATGGCTTCGGGGGACTTGACTGCCACGACGGCGAGCATACCGATGGGCTGGGACAAGATGAAGCCCCGCTCGTGGAGGGGCCTTATCGGGGGGAATCCGTGGTTGAGGTTCCGATAGGGGAGTGACCGTGGACACTGGCCTGTGTCCTGCACGTCCGGGTCTTTTCATCGCCTTGCTGTAGTCCTGACGCTCCGCAGTCCTACCCGATCAGTTGTTCATCCTCCCCCTGAACCTAAGCGCAGTGGCCGATTCAGGGGAGAGGCAACCGTTCGAGTGGTGTCTGTTTCTGCCGACTTACTCCATCCAGAGGACGACCGGTTCCCGACTCCGCTTGGGGTGACGCGTCCACCGATGCTGTCGGCAACTACGTTCCTTTCGCGGGGGTCAACCGTGTTGGTCACTTCCCTATCCGAATCTCAACTCGGCTCTCTACAAGACCCACGGTGTTACCGGTGTCGACCCCGGAGGTTCAGACCGGGCAGGGGTTGGGGTGTGCAGGAGACTTCGTAGCCGGGTGGAGAGGTGTCATTGGAGAGGGAAGGCGACTGGCGACTTACATTTGACCGTGAGGGACATCGTGCCGTGCATTGAGAGGTATGTGAACCCGTCCGTGCTGGACTGACCGTGGACCTTGTAGAGAGCCGAGTCAGCATCTTGAAACGCACTCGAACGACCCCGGCCGTCGACTTACGGGCCATCAGGCGGCTGTTCCACATCCCCTTGCGGGGGCAGGGCTGCGTACTCCGGTTGTGCGTCCGAGAGCGCATCAAGATGCTGACTTCGGATTCCCCTCGGGACTTTGGTTTGCGGTTCCCTTCCGCCTGCGCTCCCCCGGTTGCCCGGTTCGTTCGGTTGTGTCGGGCGAGGGGTTCGCTTACCCGATGTCTTGAATGTAACTGTATACCCTACGGCCACGCTTTACAACTCGAACCGTAGCCTTTTCTCGACAATGAGTCGATAGACCTACGCGTCGTCAAGAACCTCGTGCAACGTAGCCAACCCCATCGCCAACTCCTCCGGGTCCGAAGCCTCGACCGTCTGCTCCGCCGCAGCGCCCAGTAGAGAAAGGCGCGACCGCAACTCCTCGACCTCACACAACGGGCACCGATACGGACACACATCCCCCACTCCGCCGTCCGCCTCGACCCGCACATCCATACGCCCCGCATCGAAGATGAACGAGCAGACCCCACACTCGAACACCGGAACAGACCCCACCGTGTCGAACACACGTCCGACATACCCCAACGTGGATGGGTCCAACCATGCCCGCCGGACGATCTCCTCATCCATCACTTCTTCATCACCACCCGCGCACGAGCAGCAGCCCAATCCGGCAGCCCCTCGATAGCGTTCTCGATCGCCTCCTGACCGGTGCCGCCCCAGCCGGAGGACTCAGCGGTGATCTCGACTCCGCCGTCGCCGGTCTGCGCCTCGACGCTGATCTTCGCGTCGTAGCCGACACAGACCTGCTCGGTCATGTAACCATCGACCAGTCCGCCGTGAGCCACGATCTGCTTCGCCCAGCGTGGAGCGTCGGCTCGCACCTGTCGGATCATCTCGGGTTGCACCTCGACGTGGACGCCGTTCGTGGTGAAGGTGGTCATTGGTGTTCACCGTACTCCGGGGGTGGGACGGGAACGCCTGTGAACGCGCGTGTCACTCGGCGTGGTCGGGGTACTCCACGTTGGCTGCGTGGCCGATCGCGAGGACGGTGAGGATCAGGGCCGGGATCACGATTTCCCATCGGGTCGGGTGGAAGCCGGTGGAGAGGAGGGTGATGTAGGCGGCGGCTGCGACGAGTTTGTTGTGCATGATTCGGTTCCTTCGTTGTGGTTGGTGTAGGACACGATGCCACAGTTGGGGGTTGGGGTGGTGGATAGTCAGCACGTCACCAGCCACGGAGGAGCAGGCTTGGACCCCGCACGCTCGACCAGCCCGTCGATCACCGAAGCGTCACCCGTGTACGTGCGGGTGATGAACCAGTCGTTGATCGGCTCGTGCGGCCACTCGCCCGACTCAGGGTTGTGCCAGATCAGTTCGTGACAGATGCCGTCGGCTTCGGCCCACACCGCGGCGACATCCCCGACAGGCTCGAATGGGTTGGTCGGATCGCCCGGCGTCGAGCGGGTCGCCCACATGACGTGGACTTCCCATCCGTTCTCCAACCTGAGCGTGAACCCGTCGTAGCCCGCGGACTTCTCCGGCGGGTTCTCGTTTACCTCGAACGCCCACTTGTAGTCCCGGTCCCCGACGTACGGTATGCCGCCCTCGAACCGGAAGGTGGTCACGGTCCTTCCCATGCGAAGTCGGGTGGTGCCGTGTCTTGCAGGATCAGGTTCCCGTGAAGCGTGTCCACCTCGACGGCCTGCTCGATCAGGGCGCGGCGAGCGGACCCCATCTCCTGTTCAGCGGCTCGGAAGCGAGCGAGCAGGTCGGCGTCCACCTCGAACACGGGCCACTCGACGTGGGAGGGGATATGTGTGGCGATGCCGCGCATCTCGTCCTCGTCGGTCACGTCGTAGGTGCCGTCGTCGAACTCTATGGTGACTCGAACCTTGCTCATGTAGACGATGATACAGCACAGGTAGGACGGTTTGCTGGGCGGCGCAGCCGGACCCATCGAGGGCGGTGTGTCGGATGTCACACAAGAAAGTGTCGATTGGTGTTGCACACCTACATCATGGTGTAGTAGGTTGGTACACAGATCGAGGAACCCCCCAACCACACGAAAGAAACAGTCCGATGGCGAAGAACAAGAAGAACCCCCAAGCAGAGATCCGCAAGGCAGCGAAGGGCATCGCCCGTGAGCGTGCCCGCACCGAGGACCCGTGGTTCGGCAAGCGCCGCTCCGCTGGCGAGATGGGCCGACACAAGAGCCGTGCAGCCAAGAACAAGAACGCCTGCCGCGGCAGCGTCAAGTTCTGATCCGACCGAGAACGAGGAGCAACCACCATGACTATCACCGCAACCATCGACATCGCAGCGAAGGCCGACGAGATCGCCTTCGACGAAGTGACCCGCTCGGTCACCGAGGACGGCACCGTCGACTTCGACACCATCCAAGAGATCGTCGCAGAGACGATCGTGGACGACTTCGGGATCGACGAAGCCGACGCCGACAGGATTGCCTCCACCGCAACCTGCGGTGCGTTCGACGGCTTCGGCCGTGGAATCGAATACTGAGATGAGCAACAGCGACTTCCACTACCGCATGTCCGTCATCGCAGACAAGATGGAGGAGCAGGCGAAAGAGATTTGGGATGGGCCGGTCAACCACGAGGTCGAGGCCGTCGAGGTCGAGAAGTTCATGCAGCGGATCGAGTCGTCCATCGCTGACATCCGGCGAGTCATGCACCCCGAGTTCGAGGACGTGAACTTCACCGAGGTCTGCGCACAGTAACCGTCCTACCCCTGTGGTAGAGTTGTAGACAACAGCCACCGAGAAGAAGGAACCAACCACATGCCCGCACTCGAAGCAGCCCACTACCAAGAAACCCGAGATCGGCTCATCAACGACCCGATCGTGCAAGACATGGCCGTGACCATCACCGCCGACATGCTCCCCGACATCACCCACGACTCCGGCAGCCCCCGGTTCGAGTTCATGCTCCCCGCCAACGACGAGTACCGCAAGCGTGGCGGCACCGACGGCGGACACATCGGAGCGATCGCTGAGGCGATCCTGATGATCGTGAAGGCCCGATGAGTCACATCTTCACCCCACGCCCCGTCGGGACCATCCCGGCAAACATCGAACGGCTCGACCACGACGACACCCGGCTGAATCTGTGCATGGGCCGGGACGAGGCCCGCCGCCGCGAGGCCAACCCGGACAAGCGGTTCGTGTTCGTCGACCTGAACTCCGGCGACGAGTTCCTCTACATGGGCCGCGCCGACTGTGGGTCCGGCTGCCGCTGCGCCGCCGAGGTCGTCTGGATCGGACGGCCATGATGTCCACCGCCGATGCAGTTCACCGACGCATCCGACGACAAGCCGCCGACAGCGAGTTCACCCGGTGGGTTCAGGCGTGCGATGCGATCGCTCTCTACTTCGAGGACCGTCCCGAAGAAGGACACGAGGATGCGCCTGCCGCGCTCGCTGACGCAGCGAACCGGATTGCTGCCGTTGTCGACGAGAGTGCCCGCACGAATGAGCGGCAGGAGTTCGCCAAGATCGTCGACGATCTCGCTCTCCTCTACCCCGACGGCATCCCGCCATCCCAACTCCGATCGAGGATGGAGAACCGATGACCGCCATCAACATCTCCCGTCAGTCACACGTAATCCGACACATCGAGGGACGCAGGCAAGCGTTTCTCGTCGACCACATCGACGGGGAGAACGTGACGCTGATGCGCCGCGACTACTCCGACTCGCCGTTCTGGATCGACACGACCGCCGCTCAGATCGTCCACGGCGTCCGACACGAAGGCGTTGAAGTGTTCGCACCGACCCACGTGTTCTTCGCTCCCCGCGGCGACTGTCCGACCTGCGACCGGCAGAGAGAAACCGAGTCGACGTTCTTCCCGTCGCACGACGCGATGGAACACTGCCGGTCCGGTCGACGCAACCACTGTTCATGCAACTCGTGTTTTTGATCCCCGAAAGGAACCCGCAGAGGAAGGCGTGACGCAACGCTGATCTAGTGTGGGGCACCGCAACGACACGGAGGACCCCAGTGAAACGGATGCTCACGCAGAACCGGGAACTCCGCGAGGACAACGTGTGGTCGTGGACACTCCCCGCCGCCAAGATCCGGCTGACCGACGGCACGTGGTTCAACGTGTGCCCCCACGCCGATGCGTGTGTCAACGTCTGCTACGCCCGGCAAGGCACCTACATCTTCCCGAAGGTGAGGGCCGCGCACGTCCGCAATCTGGAATGGACGCTCGACGATCTCGACGGTTGGGCCGAGGCGATGACCGTCGAGTTGTCGCACAAACGGTTCCGACCCACAGGAACCCCGAGAGTTGGAGCGTTCCCCGAAGGCGACACGCCTGACCCGCTGTTGGCTCGATGGGCTGGGGCAGGCGGAGCGGCGGTCCGTATCCATGACGCCGGGGACTTCTACTCCGACGAGTACCTGTCGGCTTGGAAGCAGATCGCGGCGGCAACCCCGGATGTCCTGTTCTATGCGTACACGAAGGAAGTCACGCTCGTCCGCAGCAACTCGACGCCGACGCCGGAGAACTTCCGGGTTCTGTTCTCGCTCGGCGGCAGCGAGGACCACCTGATCGACAGGGACGAGGATCGGTTCGCTGACGTGTTCCCTGACCACGAGTCGTTGGATGCGGCCGGGTTCTCGACCCAGTTCGCGAACGACCTGCACGCTGTGACGATGGAATCGAAGAAGGTCGGCATTCCGCAGAACAACATCGCGGCGTTCCGTAAGAGGCTGGGTGGTCGGACGTTCGGTGAGGTGCAGGATGAGCGCAACGCCCGACGCGGCGGCAACCCTCAAGTAGAGGTTGAGGGTTAGGCGAGATCGTCCCACCTGCGTCGTAGTGTGCGGCCATGCCCGACGTACTGTTCACCGAACCGTGGTCCGTCTACACGATGGACCACAACGACGAGATGTTCGACAAGAACGGCGATCCCATCGACGACGACTACGAGTTCGATGTGTGGGCGGTCGGCTACAAGGTCGAGTTCGGCGGCGACCCGTACCATGCGGCCACCGCAATCGAGGTCGCTGACCGGATGACCTACTCGGTGGCCTGCTACATCCGTGACCTGCACAACGCGGTCCGCTGATGGAACCGGTCGAACTGTCTGATCTTGTTCCCGGTGACGTGTTCACCCTCATGGAGTTCGACGACGAGGAAACCGAGGCGATCGAGTACGTCCTCGTCGACATCCGAGAGGACCACACCTTCTCCTGTCTGCCGCTCACTGCTGGGGCAGTTGACCCGCCGGACCTTGACGCTACGAGGGTGGTGTTCTCGACGGACCTGAACCCGGTCGACGGGACCGAGGTGATGTCCGAGGTGATGCACACGGGGTCGTGTGAACTGCACTTCGTTGTCCATGCGCTGTCGCGGGTGACGGGACCGGTGTGGGAGGGCGACGAGTTGGAGATCGACGTTCCTGACCTACGAGTTCCGTAGGTCGGACAGAGCGGCCCGGAGAGCGCCCATGATCGGTTCCATGTCCAAGAGGGGCCGGGAAGCGCACGGGACGCAGGAGGCGTCCACAGGGCCGTCCTCGTCGGACACCACGACCAGCCTGCCGTACCGTTCGCACACGGGGCACACTGCGATCAGCCCATCGAGGGCACCTGCGACGAACAGGTTGATGCGGGCTTCTTCCTCTGGACTTCTCAGCACATCGCTCATGCCTCTATGTACGGTGGCGCTGTGACAGTCCGGTTGGCGATCGTGGGCAGTCGAGGGTTCTCCCAGTGGTGGGGGCTGGCGGCGGCGAGGGGGATCGTCGAGGATGTGGTGGCGGAGGCTGCGGCGCGAGGCGATCTGGAACTGGTCGTATCTGGTGGTGCGGAGGGCGTTGACTCGATTGGGGCGGAGGTGGGGCGGGCGCATGGCGTCGAGGTGTTGGTGATCGTGCCGCAGGTTCGACGCTGGGCGGGGCCGGGTGGTTTCCAAGAGCGGAACCGGGAGATCGTCGAGGCGTGTACGCATCTGCTGTGTGTGCGGGATGCGGGTGCGAGGTCGTATGGGTCGGGGTGGACGGCGGACGAGGCGGTGCGGCGGGGGAAGCGGGTTCGTCGGGTGGAGTTCGCCGCGCCGGAGTAGATGGGACGGGCCGGATCGAGCCTCCATCTCCCTGTGGGCGGTAGTTCTACAGAAATCTTCGAGAAATCTTTGCGGCAGGAAAGTGCCTCTGACCTGCGGTTTTGTGTGGACCCCCGAAGAAATCCCCGAGAAACTGTAGATTCGGTGTTGACAGCAGGCTCTCAGGGTGTAGATTGGTCATCAACAGCAGGAACCACACACCAACCGCCGGGAGGCACATGAACACAGGAACCGAACCACACAACGGCAAGAGCCAGAAGTCACTCCCACGGGGGAGTAAAACCCTACCCGGCGAGCCGATGGCTGAACATGGGGGTTGAGATCAGAACTACTTATTCAGTTCACACACGCTGGACGTTGTGAACAGTCGTCAGGGTCGAGCGGCCCGCACTACACACCCTCATATAGTCGGACAAACAACCGACTGGTGTGGCCGGTCACGCTCCTCAGACGGTTGTTCACAACGGCCAGCAAGCCTCAGTACGCACGAGGTCAAGGGATGCGTACCGCCAATCACTCCGGCGCAGGAATCAACGGGAGTGACACGAGAGGGCAGGTGCCTCTCACACTCTCACCTAACGGTGAGGGGTTCATTGAGCCGCTCGGTCACAGATCGGGAGGCTGACTGAACCAACAGGGTCGAACCCGCCGCGAGGCGGTCGAACGCAGCCATGCTCGCATAGCCCAACCGCACAGAAACGGTCGGGGGCATGGTCAGACCCGTAAGCGACAGACGGCCCCCTCCGGGGGCGTGGGCAGCGGGAACCTCCGCAATACGACGGAGGCTGAGATGGACCTGCGGGTCGGACTCAGCAACCTACCGGGAAGGTCAGCCGGAGCAGCACCTTCCCCACAACTGAATCTTCTCCATGGGGGCCTGAGCAAGCCACGGACGGTGACGTTCCGCACGGCTACAAACGCTCAGGACAGCGCGAGCAATCGCCCCCCTAGAAGGTCGAGTGAGTTCGGCAGTCACGTCCCCGCACAGGGGAGACAGCGACGGAACTCACCCGACGGGATGTACGGGACCGAACGACGTGCGGTAGCACAGGGCCGGTGACATCCAGCGCAGGCAGAGCAACGGGCAATATGTCACCACAAAGTGAGCGGCCCGAGAACGAACCCAACTGCTCACTCGGCCTGATCCGGCCGACTACCGAGAACGGATCAACCACGCAATCCCCCCGCCGACGGGATCGACGGGCAACCGCCGTAGGAGCGGAACACGACCGGGAAGGACGGTCAGCCCAACGGATCGGGCGGGGGGCTTTTGCGCGCCCGATGATGGGGTAGGCCCATCGGATCACGCCGCAGCCCAGTGTCGCGATCCGTCCTACTGCCGTGCGATGATCGGGCGAACCGCATGATCCCGAGAGTGCCGTAGTAGGTGAGTGAGTCGCGTTCCCCGAGAGAAACCGAAGGACCCGAGCGAGTCGAGACGACGAAGCGTGCCGATGATTGTGAGCGAGCCGTGCAGTCGGAGAGAACCGATGTTGAAGAACGAGCCGTGGAAGGCCGAGAGAACCAGAGAGTAGGGAACGAGCCGCACTACATGAGTTGTGCCGAGGTGCTTGAACGAGCCGAGATTGGAGAGGAAACCGTACTACCTGAGCGAGTCGGAGATTGAGAGCGCACCGTCAACGACGAGCGAGCCGGGTCGAACGAGAGAACCGAAATACGTGAGCGAGCCATCCCCGACGAGAGCGCCGATGTTGAAGAACGAACCGACGAGTTTGAGAGAGCCGTAAGCGAGGGAGCCGGACAGCCCAGTGTCGGAGGCCGGGGGAGGATCATCCCCCGGCCCGCCGACTCAGGTGCCCTTGTAGTTGAGGATCTGCGACAAGGTGTGGTCGATCGACACGAGGTCCGCCTGATCTTCCATCACCACGTCGATGTCCTTGTACGAGCGGGGGTCCTCGTCGATCAACGTCTCCGCCTTCGTCGAGTCCCACGCCTTGCCGTCCATCGACGTGACCAGCCCGGCCACGTCCAGTTCACGACGGGCGGCGCTGCGCGACATGCGGCGTCCAGCCCCGTGCGAACACGAGTGGTACGACGACGCGTTGCCGAGGCCCGACACGATGTACGAGCGGGTACCCATCGAGCCGGGGATCACACCACGGTCGCCTTCACGGGCACGGATCGCTCCCTTGCGGGTGACCCACACGTTGTGGCCCTTGTGGTTTTCCCGAGCCGTGTAGTTGTGGTGGCAGTTGATCCGGGCCACTTCGTCGAACCACGACGACCCGTCATGGTTGGGGCGGACAGCGGTACGCAGTTCGGCCATCACAGCGTCCATCATCAGGTCACGGTTCGTCATCGCGTAGTCCTGCGCCCACTGCATCGCCTTGATGTATGCGTCGAACTCCGGGGTGCCTTCCACGAGGTAGGCGAGATCGGGGTCCGGCAGGTCGATGAAGTAGCGGGCCATCAGCCCCTTCGCCTCAGCGATGTGGATGTCCGCGATCATCTTGCCGATCCCACGGGAACCGGAGTGCAGGACGACCCACACGACATCGCGTTCGTCCAAGCACACTTCGACGAAGTGGTTGCCTGATCCGAGCGACCCCATCTGCTTGACGGCGCGGTCGAGATCGCCGCCGTCGGGGATGCGGTCGAAGAACTTGCCGAGGTCGGTCTTACCTCCGCGGGTGCGGGCGTCGGTCTGGTGTCCCTTGCCGACTCCGGCGGGGACGGCACGCGTGATGCGGTTGTGGAGTTCGTCGAGATTGTCCGGCAGAGTGGTGGACGTGAGCGGCGTTTCGACCGCGATCATGCCGCAGCCGATGTCGACGCCGACCGCTGCGGGGATGATTGCTCCACGGGTGGGGATGACGGACCCGACTGTCGAGCCGTAGCCGAGGTGTGCGTCGGGCATGAGCGCGACGTGGCCGTCGATGAACGGCAGGTTCGCGGTGCGCTGCGCCTGTTCGATGGTGTTGGCTTCGATGTCGGACGCCCATGAGAGGACGTTGCCGTGCTTCGTCGGGTTACTCATGTCGACGAACCTACTACGAGGGTGGGACGGATCGGGTAGGAGTTCCGGGGAGCATGGGACCCCAGTGCCGATGGGGTAGGCCCATTGGATCATTCGTGGGAAATCTTCGGAAAACACTAAAGAAGTGTGGTCGAAGTGACGATACTATATATATAAGGGGGCAAGAAAGAAGCCCCGAGGAGATCGCAAGATCGACACCACCTCAGAAACGGTGAAGGCTCAACAAGACGAGCGAAAGTCTTGAAGGCTCCGAGAGAAAACGGAGCAAGATTTACGAATCGGGTATGAGTCCAGAAAAGGAGTCACCACGAAAGCAGCGATGCTCGCCGCGACAAACTAGGCACAGGGGAAACTCTGAGAGGCCGAACCGGAAGTGAGAAACGCCTTCGGGTACATACAGGCAGTCCGATTCGTAGCGAGGGTTGACCCACTGAAATGTGTGTGACCCGAGGATCGGCCTACAAGGGGTCCGGCGAGAAGCGGTGAAAGCCGTGAGTATCGTGAGGCTCACCCGAGACTGTGACGGCATACCTCGTTGGCGCACCATTGAGCGTCAGCCCTCACACCACAACCTCCCTCGCAACCGGGCCACTGGCTCTGCGGGGGATGTTGCGCGTTCAGCCCGCCTTGTCAGCCTGCTCCGCCGCGTAGCCCAGTAGAGACTTCACGTGGTCCACATCCCGAGCGATCGCATCGTTGAACTGGATCACCCCACGGTCGTACTTGTCCCACACCAACCCATCAAGGATCGTGAACGCTTCCTCGTCCTCCTCCCGGCGAGTCCCCGGCCACCCCGTAGAAGCGACGTTCAGCGCGCCCACCGCACACACCGGACCATCCACATAGTCCGACGAGAACTCCATCCGGCACCAGCCCCGCTCGTCCAACACCATCAGAGCAGCCCGCAGCAGATCACCCGCATCTGACATCACGGCCCCTCCATGAACGGCGGATACCCCAGTACCAGTGCCATGAATCCGGCCCACGCCTTCGCCTCGTCAGCACGAGGATCGTCCCGGCTAGACAGACACAACCCGATGAACTCCTGCTCCCAATCGGTGACGGCGGTGACCGCATCCCGAAGCGCACGGTCCTGCACATCCGGGTTGTCGTGCAGAAACCTGCGCATCTCCCGCACCGCGTCGAAGAACTTGCCCTGCTCGACCGCCCATTCCTGCGACCAACCCCACCACTTCCGCACATCAGCATCGTGGCGGGCGACCGCGCCCCGCACAGACATCGCCAGCCGGGGACGCAAAGCCAACATCACCGGTTCACCATCGTTCCCGTCGAGCGCCTCCAACAGCATGTCGTCGAGTTCTTTCAATGGATGAGGCATCAGCCCACCTCCGGGTTGAGTTGGAACAGGGCAGTCACCCACGGTTCGAGCGGCCCACGAGTGAACAGCACGACACCTGCGGTCATCGACCAGCCGAGCGCCTCCTGTTCCCGCCGGGCCTGACGCAACGACCCGCCGGTCGTCCACACGTCATCCACAACCAAGATCGGGCCGGACCCTGCGGCATACGGGCCAAGCGCCTCAGCGAACGCCAGCCCGCCACGAGGCACACCGACCGCAGACCGGAACTGCCCCAGCACCGGGGCGATCAGCGCGGCGGCGGTCACCCAATCTTCGTCGGTCAGGAAGTCGCAGTCGATCTTGAACGATGACGGCTCTCCCGAGTGCAGCCGGAAGTCGCCGGACCCCAGCAGACTCATGGGGTTCCTCGCCGGTCGAGCGCGACCTGTGCCCGGTCCGTCAACACCCACACCTTCGCTTCGAGGCCGGATCGTGTATGACGAGTCCTTCCCGAGTCTTTCACCCAACCGCCGGTCACCAACTCGTTGCAGCGTGTCCGTACCGAGGAGGGCGCGGCCCGGCCGTCGAGCAGCGTCTCCAACTCCGGTTGTGTCAGCCCGTGCCGCGATCGGGCGATCTCGACGAGAACCTCTGAACGGACAGTCCCCGTCTTGGGCATCACCGCCAACGCTGCGGCCCGTTCAGCGGCAGACGCAGAGGCACGAACCTTTCCTTCGGTGTCAGCAGTCGGGTCGGACATCTTCGCCATCTCTTGTTCGAGCGCGGCACGGAACTCGTCGACCGAGACACGGAGCCGCACCCACCCGGATCGGGTCAGCCGCTTCGGTTCCTCCGCCTGCATGAAGTTCCACATGGCGTCGAACTGGTCAGCGATCTCGACGGCCTTCGATAGCGCACTCATCGGCTGCGTCCACGTGAGAAGCGGCACTCATCGCATGTCCCGACAACTCCGCCGGTGCGGACGATCTCCGTCTTGCATCCTTCGCAGGTCACATCCCGGCAGGAAGCCAGCAGCGATTGGGTCCAGAGTCGCTCCTCCCGCTCGTGCCGCTCCTGATCCCAGTGAGTCATAGGCCGGACGGGTCGTCAGGGAACGGGTTGCGGCCGAGAGCCATGTCGGCTGCGAGGTCGGTCATCGAGGTCAGCATGAAGTCGGCCATCTCCTGTTGGGTGATGTACGGACTCACCTCCATCACTATCCGCATCCCCCAGCGGAGGATGTCGGGCGCGCTGCCGCGGAGACACACCTCGTCGTCGAGAGCGAGGAGAACTTCGCCGTCGCCCAGCCGCAGGGCGTCGAGGGCGTCCGGGTTGGGGGTTACGTCGTAGGGCACGGGCATCATGGTACGCCGCGGGTGGGACGGTTTCAGAAAGGGCCGATGGGCCTACGTTTCTGTTGCGCATCGTCCTACAACTGTGGTATGGTTATCTACATGGAAGCAACCACCTGCCACACATGCCAGACCGAAGCCAAGCGTGAGCGCGGCGAGGAAACCACCACCCGAGAGAACAACCGAGCCGCCATGTGGGGATGCACCTGCGACCCCGCCACCTCCGCTGAGGCGCAGGCTTGGATGGATCGGATGACCCGATGAGCGCCCGCAAGTGGACAGTCCGAGGCCGAGACGCTTCCGGCACCGTCATCGTCAACGGCCCCTTCACCACGAAGGACGCCGCTATCCAGCAAGCCGACATCAACGTCCGGCAGCACGGCACCCCCTTCCGAGTGTCCACGTCCGGGCAGTTCGGCTCGTTCACCGTCAACCCCACCGACTGAGGAACCAACCACCATGAACCAGACCATCGCACTCCGGGCACTCTCCAACTACGAGAACGGCAAGATCACCAAGTACGCCTTCTACGCCGCCCTCCGCTACCTCGCCTGCAAGGGCGTCACCTACACGGCCATGAGCCGGTGGACCGGCATCGCTGTCCCGGTCATCGCTGACCGCATCCGTTACCTGAACCGGATGGGCTGATGACGAAGAAGATCACGCTCGAACTCGACGCCGACGAACTCGCATGGCTCGTCGATGGGATGTCGTGCAACATGAACTACATGCCCAACCCGGACTTCGAGGCGGTCGACAGCGACGACGCCGACCACTACCGAGAAGCACAGAGCCTCGCTATGAAGATTCAGGATGCTCTCGACAAGGCGAGGGGACGCTCCGATGGCTGACCACACCTGCTCCGAATGCGGGAAGCCGACACCCGGCGGACCCGGCTTCACCCACAACGCCGACTGCCCGTGCGACGACGACGGCTACATCGACGGCATGAACCCCGAGTGCTACGCGATGGGCTGCGACGACGAGACGACCCACGAGGACGACGAAGGCCGATCGTGGACCTGTACCCGCTGCGGGTCCGAAGGGTGGAACGACTACACCTGAACCCGTCCCGGCACCGATGTAACGTCCACCCCCATGACGACCATCTACATCACGAAGGGACTCCCAGCGTCAGGTAAGACGACGTGGGCGCGAGCGGTCATCGACAAGAACCGGGACACCGTGCGGGTGAACAAGGACGATCTGCGAAGCATGATGCTTCCTGAGTGGTCGGCCGAGATGGAGTCGGTCATCGAAGCGGCCCGCGACGGCATCGTCTCAGCCTCTCTCTCCTCCGGGCGGTCCGTGGTGTGTGACGACACGAACCTGCATCCAGTCCACGAGGAGCGGCTGCGGGAGATCGCAGAGCAGCACGGGGCGACGTTCGAGGTCGTGGACTTCACGGATGTTCCCATAGAGGAGTGCATCCGGCGCGACAGGCTGCGTGACGATGGGGTTGGTGAGGATGTGATCCGCCGCCACTACGACACCTACTTGGTCTTTTAGTTCCATCCGAGCAGGGTGCGGGTGCTCTGTTCAAGGCGGCTTGCGGGCGTTGGTGTCATGGGGCTGGGCGACGCGTTCTGGATTAGGGCCGATGGGCCTATGCTCTCCGTTTGCAAAGTGTGGCGTGGTCCTATACACTTGTAGTTACAAGGTCATAGCGCAAAGCGCAGCGAGCAAGACTCGGCAAGGCGGTTCGAGGCCGCAGAACAAAACTCGAAACCAAGTCTCAACCTCTTAGCAGGTACCCGAGAGCAACACTGAGCCGGAGACGGCGAGTGAGGCCACAACGGAGTCGAGAGCAACCAACAGTCAATGGTGATCCGCAAGGGTCCGCCACACTGAGCCGCAAGGCAAGTTCTCCACCACCGCCGCCAAGCACCCAACAGTGACCATGCACTCGGACACCTACTAAGACGCTGAGGCGTCGAATGAACCGCAGCCCGCGCCCTCTGCGGTATACAAGCAACGGACTAGGTGCGGGGCAAAAGCCACTGATGCGGCGAGGAGACGAAATAGCATCGGGCCGGGAAAGCACGGCAGCCGGGATGAACACCGGCGAAAGCGACGAGTCCTGCTGAGATAGACAACTCGGGAAAAAAGAAGTATCTCCGGCTGAGGGACCGTTACCTAGCGTTACTCCTCCAAACAAGCCCTCCGGTTTCTAGGACCGGGGGGCTTGTTGCGCGTCCCATGCCGGACGGCGGGTCGTTCTGCTGGGGGCAGTGAGAAGGTGCCGATGGGCCTAGCGGTTTGTGCCCGTTCGAGTTGCATGGTGTCGACGGACCTGCTACAGTTATCTTCATGGCAACGACCGAGAACACCAACCAAGCCGAGAGCAAGAACGACCACAAGTGGGAGCGCGATGTGGACGGCGAGTGGGACGAGGTTTGGTGCGCCACCTGCGGCGTGTCTTTCCGCCGCGGTCGCCGGACCGAGTGCAACGGCTGATCCCGACCAACCACGAACAAGGAACCAACATGGACACCATCATCTTCATCGACTTCAACGATCTCGACTCGGCCACCACCGAGGATCTCCAAGCCGCTCTCGCTGAACTCCGTGACGACTCGGACTTCGAGGCCGAGGAGATGGCCGCTTGGATCACCGACGAACTGTGGAGCCGGGGCGAGCAGGACTTCTAGTCCGCACCCCGAGTTGCACGCTGTCGTCAGACCTGCTACAGTTACCTGCATGGAAGCAACCACCTACCAACCAGTCCCGAAAGGACTGAACACCATGAACACACCCACCCCCGCCCCCATCAACGAGACGTTCATCCAATGGCAAGCCCGCATGAACGCCGAGGGCATCACCATCGAAGGCAGCGAAGCCAACGCCTTCTCGCTGGCGAAGGCCAAGGCCCGTCGTGAAGCCGAGTGGGCCAAGCGTGACGCCGCTGCCGCAGCCCGGCGTGCCGCTCGCACTCCCGAGCAGATCGCCTCCGACGAAGCGTTCAGCAAGTACCTCCGCAACCACCCCGACCCGAGCGGCCGCATCTCCGGCTACGCCGCCAACCACTGAACCGGGAACCCACCATGACTGATCTACCTGACATCCCCGAGTCCGCTCACGTTGCCTGCCCGATGTGTCTAAGCGAAACGACCGTCGCCACTGATGAGCCGATGCCATCGGGCCTCCGAAACAAGCGCCGGTGTCTCGACTGTGGCTTGGTCGCCGGTCCGATGCCCGCCGCCGCCTACTGCTACGGCCCCAACCACTGAACAGAGAAGGAACCCAACCATGTCCAAGACCGTCACCGTCCACCGCCAATCCAGCAACCTCGCGCTGACCTGCCACGACTGCCCCGACCCGATCGACGGCAACCTGTTCACGTTGGAGTTCGAGAAGTTCGACGACGGGAACTCAGAGTTCCGCCGCTTCCACCGGAAGTGCTGGACCGCCAAGACAGGAGCGTCGTGCTGATGGGCGACGAACTCGACGACGACGGCAACTTCACCTGCGCCCGCTGCGACACAGAACTCCCGGTCGAGCAACACGCAGGCGACGACCTGTGCCCCGACTGTCACCCCGACGAGAACCCGGACGCCGACCCGCTCTGGTGAAAACGCACTCGACCCCCGGCGAACCGGGAGCCGAGGCCGGGGATCAGCGTGGGCGGGAACGCTTCCTCCCCATGAGGTCGACCACCGAAGGGTGGGGTGGGGTCGAACCTCAACCGAAACGCTACACCGCGAGCAGGACAGTCTCGACGATCATCGAGGAACCGCCGCGGCCGCATCCAGATCGAGCGGCCACCCCGCCTCAACCAGCCGACCCAGTGTCGCGGTCGGGTTGGCGCAGATGTCCTCGTACTGCAACTCGACGATCGAGGTGACGCCGAGCGTCCGTAACGTCTGGACTGCCCAGCCCATGAGTCGCTCGTAGCCGGACGGGGAGAAGTCGGTGACGGCTAGGCCGTGTGTGCCGACGGAACGCCGGAGGGGGCGTCCTGTGAGTCTCTCGTGGGACGCCAGCACGTCGGCCGGGTTCCGGCGGATCAGGGCGACGTTCCATTGGGGCCGGGTGCCGCGGAGCATGTCGGTCGAGGTGACGAACATCTTGATGGCGTGACCATCAGGTACGGCGTCGGGGTCGAGTCCGTGGGGTGGCTCGTAGAATCCGTCGGGGTTATGTGCTGGGGGCCGGGCGTCGCGGGTGTGGTCGCGGTGGACGGGGATGCCGCCTTCGTCGAGGCAGCGCATCAGCATTGAGGTTCCTCCTCGTGGGGTGCCGATGCCGAGGTAGCGGTTCACCGGGGTGAGCCTATGGGGTGCGGCGAAGAAGGGTCGATGGGCCTATGTGGAATGGGCACACACCGTCGCAGAAGTGTGGTACACTTATCTACATGGAAGCAACCACGACCTACCGATGCTCGATCTGCAAGAACCTCGTCACCCACCCGGCCGACGACGACACCCCCGTCTGCAACAGCACCCGCAACTGCGGACTCCTGTTCGACGATGAGATCGTCAAGCCCGAAGCGCCGATCAAGCCGAGCGCCCCCTCGAAGCGCCGCATCAAGTTCGACCTTGCAGACACCGGCAACGGCTACATGGCCGGAGATGACCGCTCCTACGACGTGATCGTCGGCGGCTACCTCGTCGGAGTCTGCGAACAAGACTGGCAGCCACACGCCCGCATCGAAGGCGAGCAGGTCCGAGTATGGGCAGCCGAGATCAAGGGTATCGGGCACGGCACCGGACGCACACGGGCCGAAGCAGTCATCAACGCCTACGGCTGATCGAACGCCGGGTCGAACTCGTCACTCTCGACAGCCATCGCACCGCTCCTCGTCCTCAGCCAACTCGGCCGAATCGACCCACCAACCACAAGCCGGACACGTCTCGACATTCCAGTCCAACAGCCGGTCCTCCACATCCTCAACAGACACGTCGAACCGATCCGACAACGCCGCCGGAGAGTCGCACGTGCCCAGTGCGTGACCCGCGACCTTCGCCCACCGCTCCTCGTCATCCATCGCTACACACCCGCAACCACCCGTCACACAGGTTCTCGTCCGGCTGCGGCATCTTGCACCGGTTCGACTCCGGCTTCGACCACAGTTTCCGGCCACACGAATCGCACTCGAACAGTGGCGGAGAGTCAGAACGCAGATGGTACGGCAACCCTCCCTCGCCCTCAGACAGATCGACGAGCGTTCCACCCTTCGCCTTCCTGTCCAACCGGTCGATCTCCGCCGCCAACAACGCCCCGGCCTTCACCAGATTCCTGCGTGCGTCCGCCGTCGGCTTCCAACCCCATTCCTGCCACGGCCACCTCGGCGGCACATACGGGAATACCCGACCGTCGAACAGCCCTGCGTTCTCGCATCCCTCAGAGAACTCAGCGGCCTCGACGTAACAAGCCGCGGCCAGCAGCAACGCCATGTCCGTCTCGTGTTCATCGTCATGGTCCGACGACCAACCCTCAACCTCTACCTGACGTTCACGTTCAAGGCCGATCGACTCCACACCCGTCGGCTCACTGGGCACCCATCGGTCGTGGTCGTCAGACCAGCGGGCCATACGGAAATCCGGGCACAAGCACTTCCACCCCTGCGCTTCACACGCCCCCGAGTTCTCGTCGTGGACACCGTACGGATGCTGGCAGACACACCACTCGTCCTCACCCGAGTCGTACTTGTAGTCGTCGTCGCTCATGCTGTCTCCTGTAGATGCTCGAACGGGGCAGCCATCGGCTCGAACTTCCACCCCGCGTTGATCGCCTTCGTTGACCGAGTGTGGTACTTGCACGTCGGGCGAGGCTCCTCCCCGTCCTTCACTGCCATGAACCGTGCCCTCGTGCGACACGGGTAGTAGTCGGTCCACGCATAGCCCCTCGACCCGCGTTCCCACACACACTCGACCTTCCGGCCCGGCTGCGGAGAGAAGATCAACTCTCGGCCCGACGACAACGCCCTCGACCCCAGTTGACCGGACCCGATAGCCCGACCCTCACACGTCGAGCAGACCATCAGCCCCTCGTCCGGTTCCGCGACCAGTCGTGCGCCGCGGCCCTTGAAGTGCCCGATCTGCCCGCACCAGAACGACACCGAGATGCGGCCGTCGTGATGCAACAGCCCGGAGCGGAGCCGGTGGACGTAGTAGCCCGGCCCGCGCGTGTAGAACGGCAACGCCCGCTTCAACGAAGATGGCCTCGGATACGCCGACGTGTGCCACACGCTCGGGTTGTAGTCGTCGAGCAGTTCGACCTTCACATCCGAGATCATACGTTCGGGGTAGGACCATCTCCCTGCGCTTCTCGTGCTTGCGCGATCGCGTCTTGCGTCCACCGTTCGTGGCCGTAGAGCGCCTGCCCCGCAGTGACCGCCACCAACGCCCGTTCGGCTCGGCGGCAACGGTCACGCAGTTCGAGCGTGTCCATGTCGACCAACTGGTCGTAGATGTCGGGGTAGCCGTCCATCAGTTCATCGGTCATGTGGGTTCTCCGCTGTCGTAGGTGTCCTCTATCGAATCGAGCCTCCGCTCGTGGTCACCCCACGCCTCATCAGCCCTCGTGTGCCACGACCGGTGGAACTCTGCGTTCGCTTTCGGGACCACCGCCCCACAGTCCGTGCAAGACCCCAGCATCGAGAGCAGTTCACCTACTTCGTATGGGGGGCGGGCGGGTAGGCCGAAGTCGAAGTCGCCGCGGACATCGGATGTCAGTAGCCGGAGGTAGCCTTCCCACGGTTCACGGCCGTCACTCATGGCTTCGCCATCCATCTCGGGTTCAGGTCGTCGTTCCACCCTGACCCGCGGACGTACGAAGCGGCACGGCACCCTCGGGTCCCGTATCCTGCCTGCACCTCGGGGTGGCCCGGCACAGTGTTCGCTTCGACCCGGTGGACCCATTGGTCGGCCATGTCGAGAATGATGTGCCCGCCGCAGTGTCGGCAGGTGAACCCGAAGTCCTCGTCGAGAACTATCGCGTGGGTCACATCATCCCCCGGATCAGCAGCCCCGCTACGGCGAGCGGGGTCACGGCTCCGGTGATGCGGCCAGCCCACGCGAACGCGTGGTCCCACCGGTCCCACTCGGACCTCGGCTTCGTCATCACAGCCAGCCTTTCCGTTGGGCGAAGTCGAGCGACACCATCCGGTGCCCATCGAGCGTCGGCCCGTAGTGGCCGTCAGTCATCGTCGTCTGACACCAGTAGATCCCGTTGACCTCCGGGGTGGCGTCGATCTTGTGGATCGTGACGGCGTAGCGGTCGTAGTGGTTGAACACCCGATCGCCTTCTCGTGCGTAGGTGCCATCGGCCAACGGCAACGCGAGCGGTGGCCCGTCGCAGAACCCGCAGGGGTTGGGGTCCTCGTCGGAGCCTGCGGCCCGGCGTGTCGACTGGCAGTGGTCGCACTCGGTGGGGGTGTCCATGCCGTAAAGACTAGAACGCCACCGGGACGGTTTGCGCGGGGCCTCGACACTGGGCAACACGTTACAGTTCTGTGACACTTCCGACGACAGTTCGGGGGGTCGAGATGGGTCACGATCGTGGGTCCGGCCGACCACACGAAACAGCCCGATTCCACCCCCTCTGACCTGCATGTTTGCCAGACAACAAGATTCGGAGAATCCCGAAATCTTTGTGTCTGACAAGACTACAGTTCCGTGACAATCGGGCCGACGCCCAGTGCCCATCACCCCATGAGTTCGGGCGCGACGAAGCCCCTCACGAGGAGGGGCGTCTGTCGGGGGGGGTGCCCGGTGTGTGCGTTGGAGCCTGCCGTTTTCACTATCCGTTCCCCCGCCCTGCGGCTCTCTGGACTTACATCAGCGAGAGGTACTTGGTGTGTGCCTGTCTCCGGTGACTCCCGCCCGCTGCCAGCGGGGAAGGAAGTTCGCATCACCGTGCTGCTGCGATTCAGATGGCGGTCATCCACTGTCGCAATCAGGAACGCCGGTCAGACCATCAACCCCACCCTCTCGGGCTACAAGCGATGCCGTTACCGGGCCGGAGATTCCATCCTCCGTCGCCCCTTCCATCATCCATGTTCCGGCTGCTCGACTTGAACGAGGCAGTCGCACCCTCAGTCCCGCACGCCCTTAGATGTTCGTGCGTTCCGGGTGGTTCCGGCGGTGACTAACCCGCCGCACCGGGGATGATGTGGCTTTGCGCTGGATGCCGCTCGACTTGAACGAGGCGAGAGAGGCTGTCAGCCTCACTAACCGGCGCTACCCGGTTCACTCCAACTTGGTGCTGTCTGTCTCCGTGGCTCGTGCCCGATCGCTTCGAGGTTTCCCTCCGCCGTGGCTAGGCGCTCCGGTGACTCTTTCACCTTCGGGCTTTGGTTTGCGGTCCCTTACCGCCTTGCCGACTCTTGGTCGCTTGCCCCTTGCGAGGGGCTATGTCCTTACAAGAACCACTGTATGCGATCCGTCTACGCTTTGCAAGTCATTCGGGCCGATTTCCCCCGATTTCTTCAAGATGATCCGATGGGCCTACACGCGACCCCATCAAGCGGCGACTGCACCCCGACTCACTCGACCTGCCAGTCCTCGACCGTCACCGTCACCCGCGCACCCAACACCAACCCCGCAACCTTCGGCACCTCGACCGTCAACAAGTTCGTGTCCATGTCCGCCCCGTAGATCGTCCCCGAGAGCGTCACCCTCGGATCATCCACATCGGCGGTGCAGTCGTAGCAGTACCACGACCCATCACGCAGATGCTCCGTCACGTTGTGCTTCGGCGCGTACTCGCACTCCCACTCGTCCTTCGGAATGTCCTCTGTGTCAGCCATACCGCCCGACCCTACGACCCGACCGGGACACTCTCGAACGTCACCCGAGCAGCCTCCCAGCGGACTCAGGGAACATCACAGCCTGCACCTCACGCTTCATCACCCGCCGCGACAAGTCCTGCTTGTGAACCCGAGCATCCGGGTTCGGACAACCCCAGTCCATACAGTGCGGGCACGGCTCCCACCGGTCGTCGCTCAGATCACTCACTGTCGACCCCCCGGACAGGCACCTCGTCGATCACAGCCAACAGGTCGGCACGGTGCGCCGGGTAGATGCTGAGCAGCACCGTCAGGATCTCGTCGGCCGCGTCGGAAGGTTCCCGGTATCGGCCAGCGTCAATGTTCTGGACCACAAACCCGAGCCGTTCCCCCAGCCGGGTACGCGCCTCACTCATCGGTCACCCTCTCGAACGTAAGACCCGCGGTACTCGCGACACACGCAGTCCATACATTCACTGCTACGCGGCACCGAGACGATGTTGTAGTGCGCCTCGAACGAATGCCCGCACGGACAGTCGAACTCGGTGTCGTGCGGCGGCTGCCGCATCCCGACGCTCGCACCCAGTAGCCGATCAGCCGGACCAGTCACGCGTCTCGCGATCGTAGGGAATCGTCGCCAGATGGGAGGCATGTGGCAACAGTTTCCTGCGCCCGGCAACGCCGACAGTGACACCCTCGACCGCGGCCCCTCAACCCGCCAGTCATCGGAGAACGCAGCCGACGTGGGGTGACGAATGGGTCCCGTGCTTCGAGCAGCACGACTCGTCGCAGGTGCAGAGCCGGGTATGCCAGCGGGCGAGAAACGAACGCATGTCCGTGGCCGTCAACTCCCCAGCGTCAAGCCGGTCGACCGTTTGCCGCATGTCGGCCGCGAGTTTCCGCAGGTCATCGGTGTTGGTCACGGCGTATCCTCGTCGAAGAACGTGTAGGTCAGGTCCAACTCGTCGAGTTTCCGGTCTGTCTCCGCGACCCACACGGCCAACTGCCGTTTCTGGCGTCGACCGTGCCGGATCACAAGCCCGAGATTCACGAGGCTTGTGACGCAGGCGAGAACCCACAGGAAGGACGTGAGGAGTGCCAGAGTCATCGTAGGTGTCCTGTGCCTCGCAGCCGGACAGGTAGGCCGTCTGAGGGCACCTGACGGCAACGCAGGCACTTCTCGTCGGAGATCGTGAGTACGTGGTGGCCGTTCTCGGCGCAGGGGCCGGACGGTCGCCACTCGTCCGCGATGCGTCCCATCCGTTCGATCTCGTCTCGCAAGGTGCGCATCATCAGATGTGTCCGCCTTCGGTCAACACCGTGATGATCGACTCGGCTTGCTCGATCGTCAGTTGAACGTGATGACCCGGATGTGGGCGGCTTCCGCAGCAGCAACGCTCGGCAGGCAACGTGAGTCCGGCAAGCAAATCGACCGGGTTCGAGTCGGCCTCGGCGGGCGGGTCGGGTAGATCGACCCAGTGTTCGATCCATTCGGCCACCTCAGCCGAACCCATCAGGTCAACCGACGTGCGGGACGTGTAGGGATTCGGGGTAGGGGTCATCGGTCCTCGATTCGTGCGATCATCTGGTCGATGGCAGGGTCGCAGCCATACGCACCCATCTCGTCTCGGATGATGGCGACGATGGCGTCACGTTCATCCTTGGCCCCCTCGTCGTAGAGGTTGAGCAGATCGGTCGTCTCCCCCATCGTCCGCGTATCCGCTGTGGCGATGATCCACTGGTGAACCGCGGCTTTGCCTTTCATCCGGGTGGCTCCTCGGGGAGTTGATCGAAGAACGCTTCGAGACAGCGAGGGTCGTCGTCCGCCACGGCCACGGTGTCTCGGTAGACATACACCATGTTTGGCCCGTGGCATTGGAACACGACAGGGTTCCGGTAGTACGCGACGTTGAAGGCCGACTCGGGAGTGAACTCAGGCGGAGTGTCCTCCGGCACGTCACGGTCACCGCACCCTCCGATAACGAGCAGGAGAGCGGACGCTGTGCCCACGGCCACTGCGGGAAGGTGCTTTGGTTTCACGTGAAACACACTACGCGTCACGTAGGACCATCTCAGGCTGCGTGCCCCAGCACCCATTCGCGGTTTTCATCCCCCTACTTGCTGATCGGGGGAGGGAGGGGACTTGCGAGTAGGGGTGTTAGAACCGCGAGGTTCTCGACCCCCCCGCCCTGTCCCGCTCAGGCGGCTGCCTTGGCGATGGCCCGCTTGGCTGCTGCGTACTGCGAGGCGATGCCTCGGCGGTTGCGGGGGTTGGCCTGCGCCATCTCGATCGCCTTGGCGGCTTCGATCTCGGCGGTGAGGGCTTCGAGGTTGGCCGGGTCGAAGGCGATCTCGGCGGTGAGGGTGGCCTTCGGGCCTTCGGTGTAGGCGATCTCGGCGTGGGTGCCGGTGTAGTGGGTGCGGAGGCCCTTTGTCTACAGTTTCTTGGTATTTCTTTACCGGAGGAGTTCGAGAACCTCGACAGCGGCGACCCGACCCAGTGTGTCGGCTCCGCGCCTTCTCCACTGTGTACCACCGTAGTCGATAGGTAGACAACATGCAAGTTGGTTGAGCCACCCCTCATAGCAGGTCCGTCTACAGTATGCAAACGGGACGTGTCGACCCCTTATAGCAGGTTCGTCTACACCATGCAAGCCAGATGAGTTCCCCTCTCATAGCATACCCGTCTACACTTCGCAAGTCTGTCGCTCGGACCCCTCATAGCACACCTGTCTACACTATGCAACTGGACTACCATCTCACCTTATAGCAGGTTCGACCACAGTATGCAAGTCGGAACGATCTCCCCCTCATAGCACATCCGTCGACACTTCGCAAACCAGAAAGATTCCCTCCCGACTTGCATGTTGTCGACAGACCTACTACAGTGGTAGTTGGTGGGGAAGGCGCGCATGGGCAACAACACTGGGCACCCGCACCCCCCACAAGGAAGGCGCGTCGCCCAGCCCATCAGTTCATGCACTGACCCCGATGCCACGGACCAGACGGCATCTGCACCACCGCAACAGCGCCCGGCACATCCCCGTTGCTCGTCCACTCCTCGAAGTGCCGCTCGACATACACGTTGAGTTCCGGCTCACCCAACCTCGCCCCGCAGAACTCGCACGGCAACCAGATGAACGCCCGGCCATCCCCGGACTTGTGGTAGAACCCGACGCTCGTAGCAGTCCGATGCGACAGCCCACACCCTGCGCACGCCACAGGTCGCCCTTGGTGGACCCACGCGATCAGCGACCTGAACGCCTCCGCCGACATCCTCGGATCAGCACCCGTCGCCATCCGGCACTGCCCCCCGATCGACATGCACCAAAGGGCGAACGCCTCGGGGTTCATCTCCGGTCGGTCCATGTACCCCAGTGTCGCACGCCACCGAGACGAAACGGCGGGCTACGAGCCGTCCCACTCCATCCCGGTCAACACGTCGAGCCTCGACTTCTCCTCCGCTACCGCAGAGACAGCGAACCCAAGCGACTGTTCGGCACATTCGACGATCGCGGCCCACATCTGATCGAGCAACGGCTCCAACTCGGGGCCAACCAACGGGAACGGCATCCCCAACCGGCTCCCCGTGTTCGGCAGCGGGAACACCCGCCACTCCATGTCGCCGTCTGGATACGTCCGGCACTCGACCTGCGGGAACAGACCCGCCTCGACGAGCAGTCCGATCTTCCGCCGCACCCGTTTCTTGAACGCCATCAGTTGTTCCTCAGCGCCCGCCGCCGGTCGATCTCGCGCTGCACATCCACATCGACCGGAGAGTCCGCCACACGACGAGCCGCGCCCCTCTCAGCGACAGCATCGACGATCTCGCGGCACCTCACCCTCCCATCGTCGCACTTCTCGAACGTCGCAGACCCGTGCTTCTCTATGATCGCCCGGATCACCACCCGGTTGAGTTTCACCGACGCCACCCAGCCAGCGACGAACACCGCGGCCCCGACACCTACCCCTGCGATCTTTCTCATGCGGGGACCGTACCGTGCCCGTAGGACCATCTCGTCGCCGCGACGACAATCTGTCCGGCTAGGCCCATCGACCTATCGGGTTGTGGCCGCTTGGTTAGCCCCCACTAATCGTCTTAGTTCTGAGACACCAGTGATTTAGCGGCGTACAGCCGATCCAAGAAATAGCAGGATTAGTGGAGCCTCAACAACCACAGGACGATTCGCCACTGGGCACCCATCACCACCACCTCGGCCACACGAACCTTCCCGCCCGATGCGAACACCTCGACCCCAACCTCGCCGGTGCAGCCAGAATCTTCACGTACGCCCCCGGAGCAAGCGACGACCCGTCAACCCAGCCCATCAACCTCGCATCCATCAACCCCTCGACCTCCGGGTCATTCAGCAGCGGGACACATCCATCGCACGGATGCCACAACACCACCGCGGGGAAGTCGAGAAACGCCGATATTCCCGTCCGATCGTGATGCGCAGCCCCGCAGATCGCGCACCCATACGCCTCATCGCAGTCGAACAACGTCACGACCCCCACGGCGATCCGCTCGGCAGGCACCATCCCGTCAGTAGCGTCCGCGATACCAGCGGCAAACCCGTACAACCACTCGTCGAAGTCGATGTCCACGCCCCTCAGCCTCCCACATCACCGAGACGAACTCGCCCAACACCACCCTTGCTCGCGGAAGTAAGCGAAACGGAGTCTCCACCCCGTGCAGAACGACACCTCATCCACAACCCGACCACAAAGATGCTAGATACACCAAGCAGAATCAGAGCAACGGCCCCTCATCCACCACATCCCCCTCCACAACCCCACCACTGGGCGACGGCCCCGGCGGCATCCCACCATGCGACGGCAACAACGCCCCCTGCACCTCAACCCCCGGCAACGAAAACCCCTCCCCACCAGCACCTTTAGCCTGATCCAACCCCGCCCGCCGCGCCAACGCAGCAGCCAAAGTCTCAATCGACAACCGATCCGCACCAATCCTCACCTCATGCGAATGCTGCAACTCCCCCGAATGCTCCACCTCCACCTTCGCCCGCTGCCCCCAACGCTCCGGGTGCTTCCGCTCCAACCGCCAAGCCGCCGCACGCCACTCACCATCCGACGCCGCACGCCGAATCAACGCCAAATCCGCAACCTCAGCCTGAGCCTCCGCCTCACACACAGCGTCACGAAACGCAGGGTATTCGGGGTGGTCGGTTGGGTTTTCGGCTCGTTTGAGCCATTGTCGGAGTGTTTCGTAACTGATTCCGCCGTATGCGGCTGCGGTTTCTCGGTAGTGGCCTGCGCGTAGGGCGGTGATGATTTTGTCTTGGCGTTCTTGGGTGAACTTGGTTGGTCGGGCCATTAGGGGGTTCGGTGTGGGTTGTGTCCGGTGGGGTGGGTTGTTCGGATTGGTCGGACTTCGATTAGGTAGGCTTCGGGTGAGCCGTGGGTTTCGAGGATGAGTTCGGTGTTGGCTCGGGTGAGTGTGTATGGGTGGGGTTGCAGGAGTTGTTCGAGGAGGGTGGCGATGTCTTGGGGTGTGGTCATCGGGTGTTTCCGTGGGGTGGGTCTAGGAATGGGTCGTGGGGGAACGGGTCGTCGTCGTCGGGGTGGAGTGCCCATAGTGCGTCGTCTAGGGCGTTGAGTATC
>Ga0307378_10002308_pt1 | contig 29550 bp, 22 predicted proteins | sample UN1MG_FD_202238 | JGI IMG/M metagenome (GOLD analysis project Ga0307378, IMG submission 202238) | Soil microbial communities from Risofladan, Vaasa, Finland - UN-1 | ecosystem: Environmental > Terrestrial > Soil > Coastal area > Acid sulfate soil | place: Finland: Risofladan, Vaasa | collected... | reverse complement strand
GAGACTTATTCTGCTCGAGAAGGAATCAAAACAGGAGCCAATCACCGTAATCATCAACTCGCAGGGCGGGAGCGCGGACTCGGGATTCGGCATATACGATATGCTGAGATTCGTCGAGCCTTCGATCATCACGATAACGGTGGGCCTCTGCGCGAGTGCAGCGATCATCGTCTTTCTTGCCGGAGACAAGGACAAACGGTTTTCTCTCCCGAATTCCAGATTTCTCATCCACCAGCCCTCTACCTCTGCTGTAGGGCCTGCGTCAGATCTCGAGATTACTGCCAATCAGATACTCAAGATACGGGACCAGTTCAATTTCATCATTGCAAACGAGACGGGACAGGACGTAAAAAGGATCACAGAGGATGCAAACCGAGATTTCTGGCTCACTGCACCCGAGGCAGTTAAGTACGGGCTCGTGTCGAAAATTATTCGGGGGAGAGAAGAGCTCGGGAAGTCCTGACATGCCCCGAATGTACGGCACTGATGTAAGCTGACGTATCGCCGTGCAGCTTCGTAAAACCATTACCCCTCTTTTCTCGCAGCTGCGAGCCCTGTGAATACATCACCGAGTATGTCGACGCTCTCCTTGAAAAGATCATACTGCTTTCTGTATACGGAAAAATTGCCTTCGTCAGGAGATACCTCTTCTGTTACGTGAACGAGCTTGCCTGCATCCGCAATCGAGGAAAATATTCCGACTCCGACTCCTCCTGCGATAGCCGCTCCAACGCTCGTTGCCTCTTCGATGAAGTTCAGCTTGAGCACCGGCTTCTCCATGACATCGGCAAATATCTCTCTCCACAGCCTGCTCTTAGCCCCCCCTCCGATAATCCTGACTGCAGGAGTCGATACACCCTGTTCGGCAAATGCATCACAGATAAGCTTCATGTTGAACGCGACCCCTTCCAGGACTGCGCGGGTGAGGTGCTCCTTATTATGCGTCATCGACAGCCCGATAAAGCATCCCCTCGCATCCGGGTTCCACAGGGGGCTGCGCTCACCCATGAGGTAGGGCAGGAAGATGATCCCTCCGGAACCAGCTTCGGCTTTCCGGGCCCTGAGATTGAGAATATCGTATACGGATACTGAAGCTTCCTCCGCAAAGTCCGACTCCTGCCTGCACAGCGTATTCTTGAACCACTGGTAAGAGCCGCCCCCGGTCTGCATCGTTCCAGCCGGAAAATAGAGTCCCTTCTTGAAGTGGCAGAATGTGAACGTCCTCTTCAGGGGATCGATGAGAGGATGGTGTGAGGCTATTGCCATCCAGGTTGAAGTGCCAAGATAGATATAGGAGGAGCCCTCGCTCACCACTCCTGACCCGCATGTAGCACAGGCGCCGTCACCGCCGCCTGTCACCACGGGAGTCCCTTCCATGATTCCGCTCTCCCTGGCCGCAGCCTTTGTAACTTTGCCGGCGATATCGGTCGACTCACCTATCTCCGGGAGTTTGGACCGTTCGATTCCGGTGGCTTCGAGGATCTCCTCGCTCCATTCGAGACGCGATATGTCCAAAAGATTCATCCCGGAAGCGTCTGAATAATCGGATGCTATCCTGCCTGTGAGGTGGGCAGTCAGGTAATCCTTGGCATGTATGAATTTTGCCGTACTTCGGTATATGTCCGGCTCATGCTCTCTTATCCACATGATCTTTGTCGCCGAATAGGAGGGGCTCAGCCGGTGACCAGTTATCTCATAAACCCTGTCCGCGTCTATCCTTTTTCCGAGCTCTTGGGCCTGTGCCGTCGAGCGAAGGTCCGCCCAGATGATAGAGTTTCTTAGCGCCCGTCCGTGTTCGTCTACCGGGAGTGCCGCCATCATCTGTCCCGAAAAAACGACCACCGCGATCTCTTCCGGTCCCACCTTGTTCTCCATGAGCGCGGCTGTTGATTCGCAGAATGCCTTCCAGTAGTCCACGGGGTCCTGCTCCGCCCACCCTGCCCCTGGATAGTAGGTTTGATAAGGACAGAACGATGTTGCGACGAGATTGCCTTTGTCACTGAAGAGTGTAGCCTTGTCTCCTGTTGTGCCGATGTCATGTGCAAGAATGTACATTCCGCCTCTCCATATTATGGATTTAATTCACAGCATACTCTTTCAAAAGGATTTGTCCTCTACTCTTATGCTGTCTATCAGGTCAACCGCGTGCGGATTTACACCCTTCAGGACAGCGAGATATACGGATACATAGTCACCGAGAAGGATTCCGTACAGTATCCTCTCGAGATCAGTGCCTCCCTCGACAGGAATTTCCGCCGGACGATAGCCGAACTCCTCGAGTATTCGAATCGTAATGTCAAGCCTTTCAAAGGCCGGACTGTCTTTCTTCCTTGTGCTGAGGAACAGCGGAGCTTTTGAATCGGGCGACCCGTTTCCCTGGAGACCTACTATCTCATTGTGGCTCATCTCGGGAAGCTGTGAGATACAGGCCAGCACCTTAGCGTTCTCGTTGAAGTCGTTCCGCCACCTCAGTACGACGCCTTCAAGCGCGGGGTCCTCTGTATAGATAAGAGGCATCTTCCCGAAACAGATGGCGGCGATCTGTTTTGCAAGGTTCTCTTTCAATAGTGTGTCCGGCCCCCATTCGGTCGTTCTACCAGTGAGCACTTCGGCAGATGATACAATCTCTGACTCTTCTAGTCTCAGAAGACCTGTGCGAATGCACGTCCGCAGCAGCGGAATGAGCATATATGGAAACACTGTACGGTTTGGAGGCTGCTCCTTCGGTATTTCTATGACAGGCACTGCCCGCTCTTGGGCCTTTCTCTTCAGACTGCCTCCTGTGGTCACCGCGAGACAGGGAATTTTTCTCTCCAGGGCTTGCTCGAAACAGGACAGCACCTGCTGAGTGTTTCCCGAGAAGCTGATAAATATAAGCGGAATCTCTTTTGTTACCCATCCTGGCAGAGAAAAGCCGTTAAACGAGAACACAGGGACTCTGCCTGCCCGGTCCATAAGCGATCGTAGAACGATTGCACACACGCGTGTGCTGCAGACGCCGACTACCCCGATACCCTTAACGGAAGACGGCTGTTTCGTAAGAACCGGAATCTCGAAGCCGCAGGCGCGAATCATCTGTTCCGGAAAACCGCTCACGAGTCTTATAAGACCGCTTCCATCCACGGAACTGATCCTGTCTTTGCTGTCAAGCATTCTCGATCCTTGCTGCAGGATTTTCTCACCTCCGATCGAAACTCGGCTCTTTTTTTCTCCGTTGCCAGTTTTCATTGCTATCCTCCGAATTCAAATCAACTTTGGAAATAGTATAGAGAGCTTGCGGTAGCTCATCTGAAAGATATCGTAGTACTTTCTATAAACGCCGCTGTTTTCAGAGCGGGCCTGAACTTTCCTGTCGATCTTTACGAACCTGTCCGCCTCATGAATGGAAGAGAACATGCCGACTCCGACCCCACCGGCGATTGCCGCGCCAATCGAAGTCGCTTCCTCCTTATGGTCCAGCACCACTATGTCCTTCTCCATAACATCTGCGAATATGCTGCACCAGAGTGCGCTCTTCGCTCCTCCCCCGATCATCCTTATCGAAGAGTGGTCGGCGCCCTGCTGTTCGAACGCCTCTGCGATGAGCTTCATATTGTATGCGACCCCTTCGAACACGGCCCTTATTATGTGGTCCTTTGTGTGCACAATCGAGAGCCCGATAAAGCATCCCCTGGCGTTCGGATTCCAGAACGGGCACCTCTCTCCCATGAGATACGGCAGGAATATGAGACCAAAGCAGCCTGGCGGAGCGTTTTCGGCCCTCATGCTCAGTATATCATAAACGTCGATACCAATATCTTCGGCCTGTCGCGCCTCGTGGCCGCAGAGGGCATCTTTCAGCCACTGTACGCTTCCGCCGCCGGACTGCATCGCCCCTGCGGGTGCATAGAGCCCTTTTTCGAAGTGGCAGAACGTGTGCGTCCTCATCTCCGGATCGAGGTACGGGCGGCGGGATGCGAGTCCCATCCATGTAGATGTCCCGAGGTAGAAGTAAGATTCACCATCGGAAACGACGCCCGCGCCCGCCGTGGCGCACGGCCCGTCACCTGCCCCTTTTACAACCGCTGTCCCCGCTTTCAGTCCGCATTCATCGGCTGGGGCGGCCTTTACCCTGCCTATCACGCTGGTCGATTCAACAAGGTCCGGGAGCTTGTCCCTGTCGATTTCGGCTGCTGAGACTATCTCATCCGCCCAGTTCAGCGACGTGATATCGAGAAGTGCCATGGCAGAAGCCTCCGAGTAATCCGATACAAGGCTGCCTGTAAGTTTCGCACCGACGAAATCCTTTGCTCCCAAAAATTTGCACGTCCTGCGGTAGATATCCGGTTCGTTTCGCATGATCCACATGATCTTGGCCGCCGGATATGAGGCGCTGATACTGTTTCCTGAAATCGTGTAGAATCTCTTGTGTCCGATGCGCTCCGCAATAGTTGAGGCCTCTTTCGTTGCCCGCAGGTCGGCCCAGATAATGGAGTTTCTAAGGGGCCTCCCCTTGCCGTCAACCGGAAGTGCAGCCATCATCTGTCCTGAAAAACAGACTGCCGCAATATCGTCGGGTTTTATGCCGGAGTGTTCGATAATGGCTTTCGTTGACCGGCAGAAAGCCCTCCAGTAGTCTTCGGGGTCCTGTTCGGCCCACCCTGCCTTCGGATAAATAGTTCCGTACGCCGAGAATTCTGAAGCGACCAGCCTCCCCTCTTCGTTGAACAGGGTTGCCTTGTCTCCGGTAGTGCCGAGGTCGTGAGCGAGGATATATGAGGACATCACAGATTCCAAGTGTAAGATATGAGAATATATTTTTCATGGTGGGAAAAATCAACAGAGTTTTTCACTCTTTGATGGCGCCGAGGGTCAGGCCCCTGACGAGGTACTTCGATACAAAGGTGGCCAGAACGACAACAGGAATGATGCCGATGAGCGACATGGAGCTACCTTCCAGAATTCGAGTCCCTTTGTGGTGAGGGAGCCCGCTATCATTATCGGGATGGTGATCGCCTTGTTGAACCCCAGAACAAGAACGAATATGAATTCATTCCAGGAGAAGATAAAAGACAGTACATAGACAGCCACGAGCCCAGGTGGTGCGAGAGGGAGCGCGATCCTGAAGAACGCTCCGAGAGGGAAGCAGCCGTCTATCAAAGCGGTGGCAGAATGTTTTCCTGAGAGCAAGCGGCAGCGATATCTTTTTCACAAACTCATGAACATACGCAACAAGCTGCCTCAGGATGCGATTGACGAGGTTCTACCGCAGATTAGGTCAGCCTATTACCAGACTGATCCGGAGATTGCCCGGTGATATGCATAAAAAGTCCTTACGGATTGATTGCAGTAGATACTATATGTAAGCTCAAATGCAACTGTCATCTACAGGACAAAGTACAATGAATAATTGGGTAAAAATATAAAACTTTTAAAGGCGAACGATTTTATAGCAAATCTCACATTGCATATCCTACCAAAGCATAATCACCACGGCAATCCTCCGGATTGCACGCTACTATGGCCTATTCCAGCAGAGCGAAGAGAAAGGTAAACAAGGATGTGAGTCTTGCACAGTTCGGTTACAGGTCTAACCCCCATTTCTCACAAAACTCTGTAAATATTTGGACATAGGGGTTTAGCGCTTTTCTCATTGTAAACTCTATTTTGTATATGAAAATATAAACTACTATCATATCATCACTAAGCTCCGTTGATAAGCAATTTGTGAGAAAACCGCACTAAAACTGCTGAGGATGTAAAATCTGAGCAACCTCTCGACAATCATAAAGAAACGGCATCGAACAAAGCTTCAAGACAGAGATGGGCTAGACTGATACAGAAAATGTATGAGATCGATCTTTGGAGTTTGCGAAGCAAACTCCAAAGTCTGTCCAAAATGTTCTCATAAAATGATAATCGTTGCCGTTATAACTGATCCCTTAGAAGTAAACAAAATACTGGAATGCCTAAAAAGAAATCATGCGCCACCGTTCGATAAGAAGGAGTAAAAATCTTTCTTGTTGCTATACTCATAGGATTTGTTTTGATATTGGTGTTTACACGGCAACGGCGTGATTGAACCGAATCTGCTGGTTGATGAAACCTCTGAAAGGTATTTTCCAGCAAGGATTTAATTCCTACATCGATTTTTATTTACACACTCCATATAAACATTTCACGAAACAATCCACACTTCTCAATGATATGTTAATTATTATTCAAATAAAGGCACATACTACGATTTAATCGGATACCTACCAAACTCTTTTGCGGCTTCGACCATTGCAAGGAAATTTTCTGGTGGTATACCAACATGAATAATATTGCTCGAGGCTAATATATGCCCACCATCAGGACTCGTTTTAAAAATGCATTCTTTGGTCGCTTCTTTGACATCTTGAGGGCTACCAAATGTTAATAAATGTGCACAGTCGACATTACCGATTACTGTTATTCTATCTCCATAGACTTTTTTCACTTCCACAATATCCATATTTGCAGCTGGCTCATTTGGATGAAAACCATCGACACCAGCTTCATCCACCAGAATATCCATTAGTGGCCACATATTCCCATCAGCATGTTTGAGAAATGGAACATTATTTTTTTTCGCTACCTTTCCTACCTCAACAAGTCCTGGCAGAACAAACTCTCTGAAGTGTTTAATCGACATGAAAGGTCCGGTTTTACTGCAGTAATCCTCACATTCAATTACTGCATCTGCTCCATATTCAATAGCGTGCTCCGTTAACACTGTAAAGTAATCAACTATCATCATAGTTAACTTTTTCGCAAATGCTGGATTTATTATGTAATCTGTGAGCAGATTTTCTATACCTCGTATAAATGCCGGGTAAATAAATGAGCTATGCATGCCGAATACTACTGCTTTCTTGCCTTTGAATCTTTTGATCGCAGATCGTAAGGTTTGTAGCCTTTTTGGGTCATGTGGATCAGGGATTTGAAAACTCTCTAAAAAGTCATCAAGATTTTGTCCTTCTTTGACGAGAGGCTCAACAGGGAATGGCCACGTTGGACCGTCCATTTTCATGAAACGTCGCATTATGCCAAAGTGATCCCTTTTTATATTCGATTCGACATCCTTCCAGGGAATATCCTCAAAAATACAGATTGCGTCCAGGTCGATTTGCTCATAAAAGTCGAACAACGAAGCGCCGGGCATAATCTTTTCGCGTACACTTTCTTCGACCTCGAGCTCCATAAGCGGAACTCTATCTGGTTCTTTTCTCTGTAACGCAATCATAAATCTTTCATATGAATTCACTGTATTTCTCCGAAAGCTATTTCTATGAGTTTATATATGTAAACTGTGTCTAGTCAAGAATAAGTGAAATTGGGAGGATAAATATTTTCCCATATTCTTTGTCTAAGGAATTTTTAGTTCGTTTTAAAGGGCAGTGTCCTGCATTGAATACAAGAAAAAATATGTGTAAAATATTTTCATAAATAATTATATCAAGGCTCTAATAATGTAGGATATAAACTTGCTTTAAGAGGAGAAAGGTACATTATTACACTACTCTTTAATAGCTCCTAGCGTGAGTCCTCTTACAATATATCTTGATAGTACCAATGCTAAAATAACGGGAGGAATAATAGCTAAAATTGAAAGAGATGACACTTTCCAGAAGTCAAGTCCTCTCACAGTGAGGGATCCTGCTATCAGAACAGGAAGCGTCATAGCTTTTCTAAATCCTAAGACTATGACAAACAGAAATTCATTCCATGAAAATATAAAAGATAAGACATAAACCGCAACCAATCCAGGCGCAGCAATTGGAAGGGCTATATAGAAAAATGCTTTTAGATGCCCGCATCCATCAATCATTGCAGCCTCTTCCAGATCCTTTGGAAGCTCTGAGAAAAAGTCAAGCATGAGCCATACAGATAATGGTAGGTTCATCGTTACGTGTACCATTATAATTCCCAAAAGACTGTCAAGAAGGTGCAAGTATTGCATAATCATAAAGTAAGGAATCATAACAGCAACAGGCGGGAACATCCTGTTTGAAAGTATCCAGAGCGCAATATCCTTATTTTTCCACTTTTTAAACTCATATCTTGCAAGGGAATACCCTGCAAATGCTCCAACTATGAGTACAACGGCACTGGAAAGTGTTGCAATAACGATACTGTTTCTTAAAGATCGCAATGTTCTGTCCCGGGTGTTTATGAATGCCTCCTTCCATGCATAGAGAGTGGGTTTGAACTGCTTGTATGGAATAAAGGTGGGCTTATATGAATCTCCGGGTTCCTTAAAGGATGTAATGACTGCCCATATAATTGGAAATAGAGTCCAGATGGTAAAAATGATGAGAATGAAAAAAACAATCGCAACTCCTATAGGTTTTCTTCTTCCAATTCCATGCTCAGTAATCATGTACATTTCTCTCCATATTTAAAAATGGTACAGGATAATTTATATAACCGTCTTAGGTTCTCTGTTTCTTAAATCTTGAAATTAAAGTTATAGCAAAAATTAATAAAATAATCAAAAAAAGCCAGGACGCTGCTGATCCCCTGCCAAGCTTAAACCATTTCATTCCAACTATATAAACATAAAAAGATAAAGATTCTGTTGAACTGCCAGGTCCTGCACCTGTAATTCCGAAGACCAGCTCAAAGAGTTTAAATGCATCTATTACTCTTATTAACGATATAGTGACTATAACAGGTGCTATCAGAGGCAATGTGATATGTATAAACATTTTCCAGGAATTCGCACCATCAACAGCAGCAGCCTGGTAGAGCTCTGTGGGAAGAGATTGGAGTGCTGCGAGTAATGCGAGGAACATAAAGGGCGTCCATTCCCATATATCAACCATTATTATGGTGAATGGAGCAACGTTTGCGCTCGTTGTCCACTTTACACCATTTAGACCTATAGACGTTAACATTGTATTAATAATCCCAATATCGGGGTGAAGCATCATCCTCCATAAAAATGCAACAGCTATTGGTGGACATGCCATGGGAATGAGATAGATTACTCGAAAAAAATTTTTTCCTCTGAATTTCTGGCTTAAGAGAGTAGCGAGGATAAGTCCTAATACGAGTTCTCCTGTTACACTGATCCCCACATACATCGATGTAAATCCAAGGGCATGCCAGAAACGAAGATCTTGAAAAAGGAAATATTTGAAATTGTCAAGACCGACCCATTCCGGTTTCGGCATGATATTGGCATGCCATTTTGTGAATGAGAGAGTCAGTGTCCATACTAGAGGCAAAATCGCCATGAGCATGAGATATATGAGTGCGGGTAAAAGGAATGCAAATTTAACATTCCTTCTTCCAATAGTGGCGCTCGCCATATTTTTTCCTTTTTTTACAAACTGTTGTGATCATAATATAAAAAGGGTGCCATAATGGCACCCTTTTTTTACATTACAGGTTACTTCAATCCCAATGAACCTCTATAAAAAGCTTTCTGCTGCTCAAATCCTTTCTCTTCTGTGATTCTCACCCAGTCTTTGTAAATCCGCTCACACCCCTCTTGTGGTGATATCTTTCCAGAAAGAACTGCATTGAGGTGGACATCCAATGATGAGCCGGCCCCGGTATAGTACTCTGGTGTTCCTGGTATCAGCAAATCAGGTACTGCATTCGGGTCCTGAAGGATATCTGAAATTGCTTTCAGATATCCTTTGACAGATTCCTCGCCCCAGCCTCCTCTGACCCATGCACTGGGAGTTTTAAAGTGTGACCACCGCCATGGGTTTGCTCCCGTATAACCGTGGATACCGCACACATCGAGCAGACTGTGTTCCGGGTTGGTCATATAGACACCAAATTTGTATGCAGCATCTTTATGCGGTGCTGCCTTCGGTATGATCCATACCCATCCGCCAAAGTTGAGGAAGTTCACTGTATGCTGCTTTTCGACCCACTTGTTGGTCTTTCTGTCGAAATACTTCTTTGCTCCTGGTAATGGTCCATATCCGAGCAACCCTTTTACCTTGCTTCCATACTCGACTGGTTTCTGTTCCTGTATTCCTATATCGCCCCAGTCAAAAGCTATTGCAGAGTTTCCGGAGACAAATGCCTGTCTCAGCTCTGAATATCCATAACCCAGTAATCCGGGAGGAGCAAATTCCGTGAGCTCCTGAATCCTTGTCATCGCTTCGACCCAGCCAGGACTCTTGCACAGGGGCTCCATTGTTTCGGTATCGAAGAAGATGTTGCTCGTGTAGTTCGAAGGCGTTCCTGCAATCGTTGTATACTGTGCACATACATCCATGAACGACCACATGGCCTGGGAATTTTGCTGCGCTATAAAGGCAACTCCATACTCAATTTCACCATCGTTGTCCCAGTCCCATTTATTGAAGAATTCAGCAATATCCCTCACTTCGCTCCAGTTTGCCGGAGGTATCTGATACATGTAACCATATTTCTCTTTAAACTGAGCCTGGTACTTGGGTACTTCCAGGGCATCTTTTCTGTAGTAGGTCAAATGGTTATCACCATCATATGGTAAAGCCATAACCTTACCCATCCATTTCGTAATTCGCTGAACTCCAGGCATAACATCGTCCCAACCTGGATAACCATATTTTTCCATATACGGCTCTAGGTTCTCCGCGTGACCACCTCCGAATACTTCTCCAAGCCAGGTTACAGGTACACAGGCAATATCGAAGGAACCTGTTTTTGTCCTGAATTCCAGCCACATCTTTTCTTCGAGAGTCGCATAGGGAACAAGAACTACCTCGATTTTACCGCCTGTCTGCGCCTCCCATATTGGTTTCCATGTGTCAACAACCTGAATGTGGGGGTCTGTAACCAGAACTGTGATGGGAACAGTAAGATCGACCTCAGGCGCTTTCTCTGCCGGCATTTCTTCAGCCTTCTCCATTACAGTCGGTTTTTCCTCTGCTGGTTTTGTACCTGCGAAGACTATTGAAGTAGTGAACAACAAGGTGAGAACAATAAAAAGTGTTATCAGCCAAAAATGTTTCCTCATAGGGTTACCCTCCTTTTGTTTAATACTTTTTAAGAATGCTTTAGTGGAAGTGTCTATCATCTCCTCTCTTTATAAAATTTTATTCTATGTTGAAGCAGCTCACTTAGAAAGAATAAAATTTCTTTGTAGATTCTCGGGCATTTTTTGGTGATATATATCTTGACGTCTAATAATTTTCCGGATAGTTTTCTGAAATTATTGATATTATTTTAATTAGCTTTTCATATTTTATTATTACAGAAAAAAAAAATTTGTCAAGAGTTTATTAATTATAAGATTATTCTATTGACAGCTACGAAAATCGATTTATTTTAGCTTTTGATGTTAATATTATTATAACTTTTAGAAATAGAATTAATTTTCATTCTTTAAGTATGTCTAACTTATTCGATTTGATAAAGTCAATAACTTCTAAAAGCGTTGGGAGAGACGGCTGTGCCCCCTCCCTCGAAACGGTGATCGCAGAAGCCGCAGAGGCGAATGTGACCGCCTCGTCCAGGGATTTTCCCTGGGCCGTGCAGTACGCAAGAGAAGCGGTAAAGCAGTCCCCTGCAGCGGTCGCATCAACTGCCTTCACCCTGAATGACTCGAACGACCGCGTCCTTTTCTCCGACACGTACAGGCATCCTGCTTCCCCCATCGTTATCAATATGTTATCCAGTCCCGAATCGAGAAGCGCGTTTCCAGCCATGCGGGCCGTGTCCTCCGGCCGTTTGTTCGACGGTATATCTGCACCGGTCATCCCGGCAAGAGATACCGCCTCTGCCAGGTTCGGAGTTATGATACTTGCCCGTTTCAGGATGGAGAGGTCCGAAGGTGTTCTCGGTGCGGGATTGATGATTACAGGTACAGATGCTCTTTCTGCAATAGAAACCGCCCTTCGGTTTGCCGCTTCCGGAACCTCGAACTGAAGGAGGAGTAGGACGGAAGATCGTATCGCATCTGCAGCACGCTCGATATCTTCTTCACAGAGGTGCAGGTTCGCCCCGTAATCCGGTATCATTGCGTTCTGTCCTTCCGAATCAACAAGAACAACAACGGTACCAGTATGGTTTTCTTTGTCTCGAATGAGAAAATCGGTCAAAACTCCGGCCTCTTCGAGACTCTGAGATACCATGTCGCCGAAAAAATCTTCCCCTACTCTCCCCACAAAGATAACATCCGCCCCGAGACGCGCGAGCGTAACAGCCTGGTTTGCCCCCTTACCTCCGGCGGCAGTAGAGAAGAGGCCTTCATGAAGCGTTTCTCCAGGTTCCGGCACCCTCCGAACCCTCATAATGAGGTCAACATTAACGCTCCCTGCCACGACAATACTCGGTCTTTTATCCACGATCGCTACTCCGTCCGCCAGTATTAAGAGTATCCTATTCCGTATACACGGAGGTGTCAAGAGGGCGGATTAGTGCTTTTTTACCTCTGTGATGTGCTGTATAATATAGTGGGTTTTCTACGTCAAAGAAAGGGGGAGAGTAATGAAATACAAATATCTCGGAGCTACAGGCCTGAAAGTGTCAGAAGTTGCTCTCGGGACCCAGACGTTCGGATGGGTGGCGGACGAGGAAGAGGCACACCGTATGCTCGACCTTTTTATCGAGGCTGGCGGTAATTTCTTCGATACTGCGAATATATACAACGATGGTAGAAGTGAAACGATACTGGGCAGGTGGATAAAGCAGAAGAAATGCCGGGACTCGCTGGTAGTTGCGACAAAGGTGTTCTTTCCGACCGGCGGCGGCCCTAATGATACGGGATTGACAAGAAAACACATTCTCGCTCAGGTGGACAAAAGTCTCGAGAGGCTGTGTACCGACTATATTGATCTCTACCAGGCGCACTGCTTCGACAGATCGACCCCTCTCGAGGAGACTCTGGAAACCTTTTCCGACCTCGTGAGGTGGGGTAAGGTACGCTACATCGGAGCTTCGAATTTCACCCCTTCCACACTGCAGCGCGCCGTTTCGCTTTCGCGGCTCAACAGGTGGAGCCGTTTCGTTTCGCTCCAACCAGAATACAGCCTTATGGTGAGGAGCACAGAGTGGGAGCTCATTCCCCTCTGTATGTCCGAAGGTATCGGTGTGCTCGCCTGGTCGCCGCTTGCAGGAGGGTGGCTCACCGGCAAGTACAGAAAAAAGCAGCCCCCACCAAAAAACAGCCGTGTCGGCAGAAAGGACAGATGGGACGATCAGCCGGAGCAGCGCGAGAACGAGCTCACCTGGAGGGTACTCGATACACTTGTAGAGCTAAGCCGGGAAATTGGAAAAACTCCCTCTCAGATTGCACTCAACTGGATACTGGGAAAGCCCGGAATAACCGCTCCGATACTCGGTGCGCGTACTGCGCAGCAGCTCGAGGAAAACATCGGATGTACCGGATGGGAACTGAAGAAAAAGGATATGGAAAAGCTCGACAGAGCGAGCGGAATACCTCTCCCCTACCCTTACAGCTTTGTCGAACGCTACACGAGGAACCGAGACACTACTTTTCCCAGTCATCGATGATGAGGTGATAGAGATCGCTGTCCTCCGCGTCCCTGTACCATTGAACCACCTTAGCGACGACTTGACCGCTTTCTCCGAGTACGACAGGGATACTGTTGATCTCCATATCGACCCCCCCGGCATTTGTAACAGTGATTCGAATAATCTCCTTTGCATTGAGCGGTATCTCGTCACCAGACTTCAGGAGGACCTCCTGTTTCTCTTCACCGTCGACTGTATAGCCGCAGTAGGCAGTGGCCTTCGCCCTGAGGAGCGCGGTAATATCCGCCTTCTCATAGCCGGATACGACCTGAAATCCCGTCTTGGGAGCGATGAGCTCTTTCGAAAGCAGTCCCCCTTCCTTGATGATTATCACTTCCGGGGGACCGGAAGGGGTGTTCGATGCGGTGTCTTCAGTCTCAAGAGGTATCTCTGAATCTTCGGCTCCCGCCTTGTAGAGCCGTTTCATCGTAAGATTTACTGTGCCCTCACCGAGAATATTCGTACGGATCAGGAGGTCCTTCCTCCCGTCCCTGTCGAAATCGATCTCAACCCTTTCGTCCGAGGAGAGCGTGAACGGAATGGAGCCGATCGAGAAGTTCAGGTCTTCTTCGATCCCGTCTATCGTTATGACATGCTCTTTGCCCTTATGGGTCATGCGTATGATATCTCCCTTCTCGAAGTCCCTCGTTATCTCCTCTTCCTCGAACAGGATCTCTTTTTTTCCCTCCACAGGAGCGGAAACCTCCGCTTCCTTCTGTTTAAGCTCCCTCTCCTTTTTGACCGCTTCTTCCTTATCTCTTCCGCCGAAGATTATATAGCTTGCCGCGCCTGCAACTATCAGTATCACGAAAACCAGAAGGATGTTGCGCCTTGTGTTCCTCGGGCGCGCGGTAAGCTGTTCAATCGGCGCAGGCTGCTCCTGTATCTTGTAATCACGGTACTTTATTACCATCTCATCGGGATTGAGTCCGAGAAACTGGGCATAATTCCTGAGAAAACCGATAAGATAGGTTTCTCCGGGAAAGATATCGAAGTCCTCGTTCTCTATTGCGCTGAGGTACTTCTTTGCAATCTTCGTCTCCCGTACCGCATCGTCGATTGTCTTACCTGACTTTATTCTAGCGTCTCTGAAGATCGGTCCCAGCTGATTCATACGCCTCCTCGCAGGCTTGAGATTTATCTAAAAAGGGACAATGATATTTCTAATAATCTGTGCATCGGCAGGCACCTCGAAGTCAAAGATATAGTCCGGGAGTTCAACGTTGAGCTGTATGTTGGAGAATGTGAGGCTCACCTTCACGCCGTTCGGTGAGATGCCGTTGGACTGGAGAATGAGTCCGTTCCCCGCTACCCAGAAATCCATCTCTTTGAAGCCCACTTTGGGCCTCTTCTGGGTAAGCTTCAGGTGGTATGCCTTGTTTTTACCGAATTGCTGAAGGGCGCTCGTATCGAAGAAGGAGAACGAGTAATCCTCGAACAGCTTGGAAAGGCCGGATTCAGATGTCGTTGAAAGGATGCTGGACTCTGTGTCCTCTCCCAAAGATTGCTGACAGACGACTTTCAGGTAGGGTATGTATATATAGAGAACTCTCCCATTCGAGACTATCTTCTGCTCTTCGGGCTCATCGAACTCGAGCAGTATATTATCCGGTTTTTTGTATTTGATTATACCGCTGTATTTCACATCACCGTTTACCCAGGTGAAGTTCGCCGTGTAATCTTCAATCGAGGAAAACCTCTCTGACATCAGGTTCTTGATGTCGTTGATCGAGACGATGTCGATTTCGACTTCCTGTGCGAACAGAGGCACAGCTAACAGAAGAAGAAGGGGGCAAAGAAGAAAAATCCTTTTCAATCTACAATCTCCATGGTGATGCAAGAATCAGGAAGGGAATTCGTCCCCTCTGGGGACTGGGCCCGGAAGAACGGGCTTACCATTGCACCGAATTGTGTATTAATATATCATGCCGGACATCATTTTTCAAGGATTTTGAAATCGCGCCCCCTTCAAAGGACCCTTCCAGGATCAATCCACGCTGTCTACATAAATCTCCCTCGGCTTACTCCCTCTTGGCGGTCCGATGATCCCCTTCTCTTCCATGAGCTCTATGAGCCGTGCCGCACGGTTGTAGCCTATCTTTAATCTGCGCTGTAGAAAGGATGCAGATGCGCGCTTTGTTTTAAGAACTATCTCGACAGCCTCATCGAACATGGGGTCGTCATCTTCTATTTCGAACCTCTCCTTACTGTCGATTGAGAATATGTCGAGATCGTATTCACCGCTGGTACCGCGTTTCAGGCGCTTTACTATACCGAGAAGCTCATCCTCTGAGATGAAAGCCCCCTGGATTCGAGCTATATTCATACTCCCGGCAGGAGAAAAGAGCATATCCCCTCTCCCGAGCAGCTTCTCTGCCCCCGAAAAATCGAGGATCGTCCTGGAATCGATTTTACTCGCCACCTGGAATGCGATCCTGAAGGGAAAGTTCGCTTTGATGAGACCGGTGATTACATCGACGCTCGGTCTCTGGGTGGACATGATGAGATGGATGCCTACAGCCCTGGACATGGAAGCCAGTCTCACACATGCATCCTCTACCTCCTTCTGCGCGATAGCCATGAGGTTCGCAAACTCGTCGACTATGACCACGATGTAGGGGAGCTTTTCCGATGCCTTTGCGTTGTATCCCTTGATATCCCTCGTGTAGTACTGGTCGAGCTTGAGGTACCGGTTCTCCATCTCGTAAATAACCCACCGGAGCGCCTTGGCCGCGTTCCTCGGATCAGTGACTACCTCCGTGAGCAGATGCGGAATACCGTTGTAGAGCTTGAGCTCCACCATCTTGGGGTCGATCATGATAAATTTCAGCTCTTCCGCTGTTTTCTGCATGAGAAGGCTCACGATGAGCGAGTTGATGCACACGCTCTTGCCGGCTCCTGTTGCACCTGCTATGAGGAGGTGGGGCATAGTGGTAAGGTCGTGGGTAATAACCGCACCCCCGATGTCCTTTCCGAGTATAAGAGGGAGCTCCCCCTGTGTGTCTGCATCATCCATGATGTCTCCGAGGGTCACGATCTCTCTCGTCTCGTTCGGGATCTCGATACCGACGGCCGACCTTCCCGGAATCGGGGCCTCTATTCTTACACCCGGGGCCGAGAGACTGAGGGCGATATTGTCGCTGAGGTTTACAATTCTGCTCAGTTTCACACCGGGCGCAGGCTGGAGTTCATAGCGCGTGATTACAGGCCCCTGCGTAAATCCTATTACCTTTGTCTCTATTCCGAAGTACCCCAGGGTTTTTTCGAGCTCACGCGCCTTTCTCTCGATCTCCCTCTCTCTCTCTTTTGTATTGATTCCTTTTGACCTTTTCAGCAGTTCGCTGTTCGGCAGCTCACCGCCTTCAGGCGGTGAACTGATAGACGGCGGGCTTTTGGGGATCACGCGTTCAATCGACGGCAGGAACTCGATCTCTTCTCCCATCTCCCTTTCACCCTCCCCATGCCCTGAGGACACCACTTTGCCTTCCACATCGAAACGGACCCTTTTGATAAGGGGGGGCTTTCGCCCTCTGTTCCATGGCCTCGAGATCTCCGAAGGCTTTGTTTCCTTCCGCACTCTTTTTTCGCCTCCGGCCCTTCCACGCTTTTTAAAAAGCCCCTCAAAAGGGATGACAGCCATCCCGAAGAGCTGCGCTCCGAAAAGAACGCCGAAAATTATAATCGAGACCGCACGCCGCTGGAGCATAGGCTCTGCTATCAATCTGCCGAACACCCCTCCCCCACTGTAGAGGAGGTCCTGGACCAGAAGAGAGAAAAAAACGATCGATGTGGCGACGAGCACGATGGAGAGTACCGAGAGAACCGACTTTCTGAAGACAGGCAGCCGCCTGAAATAACAGTAGCCGACATATAACATGAGTAAGGAAAGCACATATCCCGCCCTGCCTATGTAGTACGAAAAAAAGGCCGCGATTCGTGCACCTGTCCTGCCAAGGAAGTGGCCGACTTCAGCAGGCGGCTCATTACTGAAGTAGAGAGTGTCTTCTGGATGGAACCCGGTAATCATCAGGAGTATGAAGAGTCCTGCTGTGATGAGCAGAACCTTTAAGATGCTTTTTCTTACAGCGATACGATTCATATTTCCCTTACCTATGCCTCTCATTCAGAGTAAAATGAGCCCGAGAGCTGCCACCACAAAACAGTAGAAGGAGAAGATCCACAACCTTCCCCCCTGTACGAATTTCAGAAGGATGCGCAGGGCAGCGTATCCCGAAACGAGAGAGAACAGGAACGCCACAATCACCACAGCTAAACTCGTACCCTGATAGAGATACTGGTGTGATCTCATATATTCGAAAAGCACGGCGCCGAAGACGGACGGAATAGACAGCAGAAACGAATACGAAGCGGACAGTTCGCGATCCAGACCCATGAACAGTCCGGCGGAGATCGTGCTTCCCGACCGGGATATTCCAGGGAGCATGGCGAATGACTGTACGAACCCTATTACAAAGGGAACATGGATACGGGCCTCATCGATCTGTCTCGTCCCTTTTTGGGCATATCTGGTCGCAAAGAGTATAACGCCTGTGACTATGAGAAACGCCGATACAGCAGACGGGTTCTGGAACAGTCCGACGATCGTGCCCTTAAACAGAAACCCGACTAGAGCGGTTATTACGGTTGAAACAATGATATATAAGAACAGCCTTGTATTGCCGCGGGCCGCTTCCCCTCTCCTTCCGAGATCCCTCAGGATTTCCCATATCTTTCTGTAGTAGACAACAACGGTCGCGGTAACCGTGCCGAGATGGAGTATGAGATCGAACAGTATCGGTACATCAGATACGCCTATCAGGCTTCGTGTCAGCACGAGATGTCCCGAACTGCTTATAGGGAGGAACTCCGTTACTCCCTGCATGATGGCGAGAATTATGGCCTTTTGTAATGTCATACTGTTCCCGAGGAAAACATATTTTTGGCACTTCAGGTATCCGTTCTACTTACCGATGATAAAGAAAAATACTACAATCAGCTGGCCATGAGTAAAGTATATTTAAAAAAACTACCGGTTCTGATCACGCTCCTGTTTATCATCTGTATTAGTATCGGCTATTCTCAGGAATACAAAACCGAGTGGGGTGGATATTCTGGCATCAATGCAGGCATCAAGTTCCATAACAAAGAGATCTACTACATGGGACAGCCTATATGGGTGGAGTTCCAGATAGTAAACGTTGGCGTCCATCCGTTTCTTTTCCTGTCCTCCTACAAGAAGCTTTTTACGTTCGACTTCGAGGTATACACTGACACAAACCGCTGGGTCGAACACTCCAAAGAGTGGATACTGGAGAAACGCCGATACGAGGCTGTGCTGAGCGATGAGATCACCCTCAAGGAAAACGAAGTCTACGGAGTACGTATCGATATAGGCAGATGGTTCGAATTCGAAAAACCGGGAGATTATATCATACGAGGCGTCTTCTATCCCGGGCTCATCACTAATCCGGAGCAGAAGCTTTACTCCGAAAACGAGCTCATCCTGCGGCTGCATCCCCCGTACACCGAAGAAATAAAACAGAAGGAGCGGGCCGAGGAGATTAAGAAGCTGAAGGCAGAGAAGCTCCCGCCGTACGAGGTTTTGGACTACACTCTGAAAGCGTTCATGGATCGGGATTTCGAAAAATACTTTCTCTATATAAAATTCGACAAGTTCATAGGGCAGTTCGCGAATGCGAGGAAGAAGTATCAGGATACACACGATAGAGACAAACCACTAGTAATAGAAGAGTTCAAGCAATACCTCATGGGAATAAATAAGCTCGAATCAATCCCCTACTCCGATGCCATTCCTGTCGACTATGAGATCGAGGAGACCTACATCAAAGGGAGGGACGCACAGGTGAAGGTACTCGAAACATTCAAATACCTTGGTCTCGTTGAACAGAAGCGGTATACCTACCATCTGCACTTATACGGCGACAGATGGCTCATCGAGAGCTACGACGTAATCAATATTGCACGGTAGTTAACGGACCATGCCGGCCCGCTGCGGCAGCCTCGCTGTAGCAGCCTTGGAATTTTCGTCTTCCAATTCTTTACACAGCCCAACGGAATTTGATTATATTTACCCATTACAATTGTATTACTAGGAGATGCTAAATGAGCAACCGCAGAGGGTTCCTAGGCCCCATCTATGGTGAGGGAAGGTCTTACAAGCTGGAGGACGCAAATGAACCGATGCTTTTCAGAGAGGTTTTCCCCTATACCGAGGTATGCAGGACTCCTTTCGATAACCGTATCATTCCAATCAGTCCTCCTGACGAGATTTACATCAGCGATACAACCTTCAGAGACGGCCAGCAGGCGCGTCCCCCGTACACACCGAAGCAGATGGTCGATCTCTTTAAATTAATTCACCGGCTCGGGGGGCCCGAGGGAGTCATAAGCCAATCCGAATTCTTTCTGTACAGCGACAAGGACAGAAAGGGCCTCGAAGACATACTCTCCCTGGGATACGAGTACCCGAGGGTTACCGGCTGGATAAGAGCTCATAAGAAGGACCTTCAGCTTGTGAAGGACGCAGGGCTCAAAGAGACCGGAATCCTCACCTCGTGCAGCGATTACCACATCTTCCTCAAGCTAAAAAAGACAAGGCGCCAGGTAATGAAAGATTACCTCACGATCGTCCGCGATGCTCTCGATGTGGGCCTTTCGATCCGCTGCCACTTCGAAGATATCACGAGGGCTGACATCTTCGGTTTTGTGATCCCTTTCGCCCAGGAGCTCATGAAACTTCGCGAAGAGAGCAAGCTCGATGTAAAGATCAGACTGTGCGATACACTGGGCTATGGGATCCCCTACCCCGGTGCTGCTCTCCCGAGAAGTGTTGCAAAGCTCGTGAGATCGCTTATAGACCATGCGGGCGTGCCTGGGGAGCTTCTGGAGTGGCACGGACACAACGATTTCCATAAAAGTCTCATCAATGCAACGACGGCCTGGCTCTACGGCTGTGCAACCGCCAACGGGACCCTGCTCGGATTCGGAGAACGCACAGGCAACACCCCGCTCGAGGCCTTGATAATAGAGTATATATCCCTCACAGGAAAGACGAACGGCATCGATACTACTGTGATAACAGAGATCGCGAACTATTACGAGAAGGAAATCGGCGAGTATGTTCCTCCGAACTACCCGCTTGTCGGCTCCGACTTCAATGCAACGAGGGCAGGCATTCATGCTGACGGTATGATAAAGGACCCGGAAATATACAACATATTCGACACGGAAAAACTTTTAAAGAGACCTCCCGGGATCATGATCAACGACAAATCCGGGACTGCGGGGATCGCACAGTGGATTAACCTTCATCTCAGGTTGACGAACGAGGACAGGGTGAGAAAGAACGACCCGGTCATATCCAGAATCAACGACTGGCTGCAGGAGCAGTACAACAAGGGGAGAGTCACCACTATTTCCAACGAGGAGATGGAGCATCTGGTGAGACACTTTATGCCGCACCTGTTCATCTCCGAGTTCGACCGCATAAAGCGCCGGGTCCTGGAGATGGCGGAGGACATCCTCCTGAAAGTAGCTGAGACCCCGGAGCTCGTTTCAATGGATCCCGCGCGTATAACGTCGGCCCTCGAAAAGGTCGTATTAGAGCACAGGTTTATACAGTGGTCCTACGTCACAGACCTCGACGCAAAGCTCATCACCCCCTTTATTACGCAGCCAAATCTCAAGGGAAAGTTCAAAACTGCGAATATACCGGAGGATTTCTCCGATCGCTCCTGGTTCTCTCAGCCCATGGAAGACGGGAAGATACATGTCTCCAAGTTCTACGTGTCCTATATCACGGAAATACTGTGCCTCACAGTATCCACCCCGATCTTCGGCAAGAACGACCGCATAGTGGGTATCGTTGCGTTCGACATACAGTTTGAGGACCTCGTGCGGGCGGAAGACATGTTCTAGCAGGTGAGTATACAACGCTCGCCGCAGGTGCAGGTCTTGCGGCAGGGTCCGAGCTGTACCGTGCAGGTCTTTCAGCAAGACCTGCACGAACCTTCCGTTACCGGTACACCTTCAATAAAAGAGTTGGAATAGGTCCCTCGTGTTTGTTTTTTTAAGCTGCAGTATCCGGTTACCGGTTTAAATCCCCGTCTTCGATAACCGAACCGTGCAGGTCATAGTCATCGGCCCAGGTTACGCGCGCCCGAACAATGGTCCCGGGATCGAGCTTTCGCTTTGATTGTACAACGAAGACGCCGTCAACCTCAGGTGCGAAGTGGTAGCTTCTACCGAAATAAAGACCATCCTCCCCTGTCCTCTCCTCCACGAGCACCGGGAATACCTTCCCAACCTCTTTTTTGAGCTTCTCTTTTGATACCCTCCTCTGCAGCTCGAGGATCGTCCCTCTTCTTTTCTCGGCCACGCTCTTTTTCACCCTTTCTCCCAGCCGCAAAGCCTCAGTCTCTTGTTGGGGAGAGAAGACAAACACGCCGAGGTGGTTGAACTTCACATCACCGGTGAAATCCAGGAGCTCTCTGAAATCGGCCTCTTTTTCTCCCGGATATCCGACGATTACCGTTGTCCGGAATACGGCGTCCGGGTACCGGTCCCTGATCCTGGATAAGAGGCCTCTGAAATAATCGCCGCTGCCATATCGATGCATGCTCTTTAAGATCTTTGCGGAAACGTGCTGCACCGGGATGTCGAGGTAGGGAAGCATCCTCTTATTCTCGAATAGATCGAGGATGCCGAAGAGCTCTTCTGTGGGGTTGAGGTAGAGGAGCCGTATCAGCTCTATACCTGTCCTGTCGAGGAGCGAATTCACAAGAGTTTTAATTCCGTTTTTTACGCCGAGATCACGGCCGTAAGCGAGCGTGTCCTGGGAGGTAAGAATAAGCTCTTTAATCCCCATCTCCTCGAGCCGCTTCGCTTCTTCTACTACCGCTTCTATGGACCTGCTCCTCATCGGGCCTTTTATAAGCGGGATGAGGCAGAAGCTGCACGATCCGGAACACCCTTCAGAGACTTTAAGGTAAGCATGCCAAGGGGGTGTGATGAGCTTTCGACCTCCCGGATACTCCTTATACCGCCTTTCTGTCGCCCTGCTCTGCGGGTAGTCCTTTACTTCGTCTTTCTCAACGGCATCAAGAATCAAGTCGAGGCTGCCCACTCCCATAACTACGTCGACCTCGGGCATCTGCTTCAGAATCTCCTGGGAATAGAGCTGCGGAAAGCAGCCGGTTACGATGAGTCTTGTGGAGCTTTTTTTGTACTTGGAGAGCTCTAATATGGTGTCTATAGCTTCCTGTTTTGCGTCTTCGATGAACGCGCAGGTGTTTACCACGAGGACATCGGCCCCTTCGGGCTGCTGCACCACAGTGTGCCCCGCCGTCTCGAGTAAGGCTATCATGGTCTCGGAGTCGACAGTGTTCCTGCTGCATCCGAGTGACAGGAGAAATACAGATTTTCCTTGCATGTTCTTTTAAGAAGATTTTATACCGGTTGGGTTTCACCCCCACTGCTCTTGTAGCAATGGGAGTTTTAGAAAGGATTATTCGGGCTGGCCAGACTTGAACTGGCGACCCCATGTCCCCCAGACATGTACGCTAACCAACTGCGCCACAGCCCGTATCGATACCCCTCAATAATATTAGTTCTTGACGGGAAAGTCAAGCATTCTCAACGGAGAGCTCTATTAAAGCCGCCGCATCTGAAAGGCACCTCTCTGCATACGTACCGCCACTCTGTCCTGATAAAGGCATGGTGACGTTCGAAAAACTTCTCACAGTATCGGTGTATACCATTCGTCGACAAAGGGGGAAACCCGCCTTTTCTTCTCCCCTCTTTTTTGCTTCTGTATAGATGCCATATTGTAATCATTACATTATTCTCAAACTCTCAGCCTCCTGAACTGCTTGATGCATGCCCTGTCGAGTCTCTCTTTTAATTTTTCTGATGTCATGCTGATACCGAATACATCCTCCCACACATAGGGGCTCTCCATGCAGAGGTACAGGATATCCTCATCCACCCCTCTTTTCAGATATTCCTTAATTCTGATATATACCCTCGTCCTCAGCGGTCTGAAATAGCGGAGCTTTCTGTCCGCTCCCTGCACAAACTCACCGGCAGCAAGCCTCGGTATGAAACGCTTCATCGCAGGGGGGAACCTCAGAGTTCCCATGCTTACATATACGATTCGTGCCGGATCCACCTTTTCGAAAAGCAGATCGACTGTTTTCTTATAGCCATCCTCCCATCCCTCGTGAACTACGATAGGATCGAAGTGAAAGGCCACCCTGTATCCGGCCTGCTGTATCTCTCTTGCAGCTTCTATCCGCTGCGCGACCGGGGGAGCACCTCTCTCCTCTTTTTCGGCAATGTGACTGCTGTTGAGAGACCAGGAAACGATTGTGTTCTCGTGCTCCGGGATCTCGAGCAGGGTTCTTATCCTCGTTGTCTTTGTCTTTATCTCGAGCACGCTGTTTTTTCTCTTCGAAATATACGGAATGAGCCTGGGATAGAGCCCAGACTCGTCATCGAAGAGAAGGCTGTCAGTGAACTCTCCAGTGCCAAGCCTCACGATATCCTGTTCCCCTTCCAAGAAAGAGGAGAGCTCTTCAAAGAGTTTTTCTTTGTTCCTGAAAATCGCGGGATCTTGTCTGCCGAAATATGAGGTGAGAATGCAGTAGGAGCACCCGAGATTACATCCCCGGGCGAAGTCTATTATCTGATATCCGCAGCAAACATGCTTCGGGGTTCCTGGGCAGGGCTTGAGAAACCTCCCTCTGTTTTCCTTCAAAATCACCCTGGTCATTATATCGCTTCTGTCCTTATAAAATATTGTATCCTATATAGCCTTTTCAAAACAATTCGTCCACCTATTAAAACTTGACGCGCACTATAGAATAACATATTTTTATTAAATCATTTAGAGGCAAAGGCTAATGTGCACCTCTTTTTCTTGGGCCCCTGTAAACTGATTTGTTCTAATGCCGGTTCTGACGCTTTTTCAGTGGCGATGCATATGATAATCTCATGTAATCCCGGAACGGACGGTGTACAGGTTGATCTTCAGATCATAGAGCCGACCGATCGCTGATCTTACAGACCAGTGATCGGACAGCTCTTTTTCAGGATAAATATTATGAAAAAACCCACGATCCTTCTCCTCATCCTATTCCTTATTTCATTCATCCTGTGTTCGAACCTTTACGCAATGAAGGGCAAACAGGGCAAGAAGGTCGAACTCACCTTTTGGCACAGCATGAGTATTTACCAGGGCGGAGCGCTTGAGAACCTGGTCGACGAATACAACAGAGGTCATGAAGACGTCCACATCAACCTTATCTTTCAAGGCCTTTACAACGAGACGAAGACAAAGCTCGTCAACGCGATAAAGACGGGCGACATCCCGGACCTCTCCCAGGTATCCATAGAGTACCTCGATATATTCGTTTCAGACGGCAAGATCGAACCGTTGAATGATCTCATCTCGACAGAAGATAAAAACGACATATTGAACCAGTTCTGGAACGGGGTAACGCGAGGAAGGGACATCTATGCTGTTCCCTTCAACCAGAGCGTACAGGTCCTCTACTACAATAAGTCCGCCTTCAAGCAGGCCGGCATCGATCCCGAGAAGCCCCCGAAGACATGGGATGATGTGATAGATTACGGACTGAAGCTCACCCAGGATTTCAATAGCGACAGCAAGGTAGACCAGTGGGGAGTCCTGATATCGCTAGAGGGGGTATTCGGATTCACTCCTCTCATCCGGCAGGTGGGCGGAGAGTTTTTGAGCGAAGACCGCACCAGGGCGCTGTTCAACAGCGAGGCGGGCATCAAGGTGATGAGGCTGCTCCAGGATATGGTGTACGTTCACGGTATCATGCCCTCGAACTGGACGCTCTTCGAAGGCGCAAACGCCTTCCTTGGGGGCAAGATCGCTATGGGTCCCATTACGTGCGCCGGGATAAAATATGCCGAAGAGAACCTTCCCTGGGAGCTCGGGATAGCTCCCCTGCCCTATATCGAAAATAAATCCGTGCTGCTCGGCGGGGCAGGCATCGTTGTTTTAGCCAAACAGCAGTACAAAAGACGCGCTGCATTCGAGTTTGTCCAGTGGCTTACCAACCGGGAGAACTGCATACGATGGCATAAAGAGACAGGATACCTCCCTTTGAGGAGGTCTGCAATAGAGAGCATCGAGCTCATGAGCTTCCATCGCGAAAACCCCAACTACAAGGTCCCGGTGGACCAGCTCCCCTATTCGAGACCGCCGGATTTCACTCCATACCTTCCGCAGATTGACGATATTGTTCGTTTTGCCATAGAGGACATCATGATAAACCGCAAGGCGCCCGAGAAGGTGCTCGATACTGCAGCCGCAAAAGTAAACGAGCTGCTGACAAGTGAGAATGTAAAATGAGAAAGAACCATACTGTTCTCATTTTATGTCTTGTGTTCACCGCACTTCTCATCCTCTTTCCGGGCCTGGGTTTTGGTCTGGACGAGGCAGATCCTGCGAACGAAAACTCTGATCTTATACTCCTGAAAAAACTGCAGATCGAGGGAAACGAGGTTACAAACACGGGTTACATTCTCTCTTTCATAACGCTGGAGGAAGGCTCTTCGTACGAAATCGATACTCTGATGGATGAGATAAACAGGAGCAGAGAAAACCTCCAACGTACAGACCTCTTTTCTGAGGTTTTCTTCAACGATGAATTTGACGAAGAGGAGAACCTCCTGCTCACCATCGAGTTAAGAGAGCGAAACTATCTGTTCTTCGGCCCGGGCGGTCATGCAGGGTACGAGGGGAATGATTTCTACTTTCGAAACTCGCTCTACGTAGAGTACAAAAACCTCTTCGGCAACAGTACCACGATCTACTGTGAGCTTGGGTTCTACGAGAACCAGGGTCTTATTCTCCTCCTCCAGGGCGGATTGAAAAGAATACGGTATGATCTGGAACTGGAGTACGAGCACCGGGCCGCCACAGACCTCGATTCTATACTGTTTATGCCGGGGCTCGCGTACGCTGTAGATAAGCGGCTTTTCATCGGGGCCGACATACTCGTCAACAACGCAAACTATAACTCTTTCGCCCTCTATCCGTATCTAGAGCTTGGCTCCAATAAAAGGTTCTCCCGCGATTTGAAGTCGTGGTACCTGCTGAAGGTCTCCCCGTACTACGGATACAACTTCCAGGGCTTGGACGGCTCCGGGGGCGCTGAAACACCAAGCTCGTTCTACGGTATCGGAGCACGCTTCGGCTACTACCATGACATTTTCCTGAAGATTGTGTATCAGCTGAAGGTCGATGCGGAATATCAGGGCGGCGAGGTCCCGCCCAATCTCGTTCTCGAACCCGATGTGCGAGGGACACGTTTCGACGTTCGTACCGGAAACAAAAAGCTTTCTATGACCAACGAGCTCCACATACCTCTTCCGTGGGAAGAGTCTCTCGTGATCGTTCCGTTTATCGATCTCGATATAATAGGATACACGGATGTAGAGGTCCTTCTCGGAGGGGGCGTGGGAGTGCACTGGTTCAACCGTTTTCAGGACCCGCTCGTCGTCGAGATCGCATTTGGTAGAGGCTTCATGCTGAATTTCCAAAAGAGATTGTAATGTCAGCATCGAGATACCGAGGTATAGAAATAAGAAGGGCCGCCTTTTTCATCCTTCCCACTTATATCATAATTTTCACTTTTATTATAATCCCCGTATTCTTCGCCTTCTATCTGAGCTTCAACAAATGGAACCTCCTCGGGAGCATGAAATTCACGGGCCTCTCGAACTATAAAAAGCTCTTTTCTTCCGAAGAGTTCTGGAAGGCAGTGGTGAACACATTCTACTACTCTTTCATCACGGTGCCTGTCGGAATAATAATATCTCTCTTTCTTGCCGTGCTCCTGAACTCGAAGATCAAAGGTATTCAAGTTTACAGGACGATATATTTCATGCCTGTTATGACCTCTGTTGTGGCGAGCGCTTTCATCTGGCAGTGGATATTCCAGTCACAGAACGGAATACTCAACTACCTTTTCGGACTTATCGGGATCAAGCCGTTATCCTGGCTAAACGAACCGAGGGGACTCTTTACGGTGATATTCGAATCGATCGACATGAGGCTCCCGAAATGGCTCGGGGGCCCCAGTGTGACCCTCGTCGCCATCAGCATCATGACGATATGGAAGAACACCGGCTACTATATGATCATCTTTCTCGCTGGCCTCCAGACCATTCCGAAGACACTGTACGAAGCTGCGGAGATCGACGGTGCGGGCAAGGTCAGGGCCTTCTTCGCCATCACGCTGCCTATCTTGAGTCCGACGACCTATTTCGTGCTCATTATGTCCGTTATCGTTTCCTTTCAGGTATTCGAGCAGGTCGCAGTAACGACCCAGGGGGGCCCGCTGAACTCCTCTCTCGTGCTGGTGTACTTCATCTATCAGAAGGCGTTCAAGTTCCTCGAAGTAGGATACGCATCGTCGGCCGCCTTCATACTGTTCGCTATCGTGCTCGTGCTCACCGTCTTTCAGGTTAAACTGCTGGGGAAGAGGGTGCACTATTGAAAAAAAGCGGAATTCAAACGGTCATCAAGAGATCGGTTCTTCATATCGTCCTCATAGCCGGGGCTATCATCATGATATTTCCCTTTGTGTGGGGCATTTCCACCTCTCTCAAGGACATGAGGGAGGTCCTAGCGAATCCCTTTAGTATCATCCCCAGGGATATAACGCTCATAAACTATAAGAACGTCGTAAAGTCTATTCCGATTGTGAGATTCTTCATCAACAGCCTTATTGTTTCTGTTACCATCACGGCAAGCCAGCTCTTCACCTGTTCTCTTTCCGCATACGCGTTTGCGAGGCTAAAATTTCCGTTCAGGGACGGACTCTTCTACATACTCCTCGGGACCATGATGATACCCCAGCACGTTATCATGATACCTGTCTACATCATACTGAACTTTTTCAGGCTTATCGATACGTACGCTGCAATGATTGTGCCCTTCATATCCGGTGCGTTCGGTACGTTCCTCCTGCGCCAGTTTTTTCTTACAATACCGAAAGAACTCGAGGAGGCGGCGACACTCGACGGATGCGGACACCTCCGGTTCCTGTTCAGGATCATGCTCCCCCTTTCCCGGCCGATCCTTGCGACACTCGCGATATTCACATTCATGTGGAGCTGGAACAACTACCTCTGGCCCCTCATAGTAACGAACCGAATCGAGATCAGGACTCTTCAGTACGGCCTTGCCATGTTCAAAGAAGAGGGCGGACTGAACTGGGGGCAGCTGATGGCAGGGACTACGATCGCAACTGTACCCATTCTGGTGATGTTCCTTGTGATGCAGCGTCAGTTTATCCAGGGTATAACGTTGACGGGGCTTAGAGAGGGATAGACAAGAAACTTCATGCCCTTTAGTGCGGTTTTCTCACAAATTGCATAGAATGGGTTTAAGTCTTATGTAAAAAATAATATTTACGGTGAGGAAAGCGCCAAAAGCCCCGTTACTTACAGCTTGCTGTTGGTCATGAGAAACGGGGATTGAACCCCAATTCCTGTGTGAGAAATGGGGGTTAGATGATGCCAAAGCCTGACGTCTCCTCCATTTTGAAGTAAACTTTGCCTGTTCGATTGAAAAAATACCCATATATTATAAGTTTAAGAGATTGTAAACTTTTCGGTACAGATGACTTAATGCGGTTTTCTCATAGATTGCTATGCAATCAGATTGCATAGCAATTGGCAGATGTAAAAAATATAGTTTATGGTGAGAAAAGCGCCAAAAGCCCCGTTACTTACAGTTTGCTGTTGGTCATGAGAAACGGGGATTAAATCGGTTTTCTCGCAAATCGATAGTATGCAAGCTGCTTTAAAATATAATGCGAAATGATGTATCACGGATCTTTTATCCGTATACAACCCTAATACGGCAGGCGGTGCATAATCCGGAGCAAAACTGCCACCCATTCCGTTTCAAAGTTGCCACCTATTCCGGGCCAAAGTTGCCACCATTCCGGCTGAAAGCTGCCACTTTTTAAATATTTCCCGGAATCTCTCATACAT
>Ga0307378_10002306_pt1 | contig 29569 bp, 19 predicted proteins | sample UN1MG_FD_202238 | JGI IMG/M metagenome (GOLD analysis project Ga0307378, IMG submission 202238) | Soil microbial communities from Risofladan, Vaasa, Finland - UN-1 | ecosystem: Environmental > Terrestrial > Soil > Coastal area > Acid sulfate soil | place: Finland: Risofladan, Vaasa | collected... | reverse complement strand
TCACGGATTTGAACGTTGTCCGGCTCCATTCGGACCGCGATAGTGATGTCGGGCTTTAGTCCCTCCTCAAAGCGGAGCAGCCAGCGCAGAGAGCCGGCCCCGGTCGCCCGACAACGCGCCAGCGCTAACGAAACCAGAAGTTCCCGATTGATCAGCAGCAAGTCCGAAGGCTCGTCCTTTTCCACCTCCGCCCCATGCTCCTCCAGCTGAGACACGACCTCCGCCACCGTCGCCGGATGCAGCTCTCGCAGCCGGCGGTTCACTTCCAGGAAACCGTAGTCAATGGCCGGCGCATAACCGATTAAGCGGTAGGCCCGCAACAGACTGCCGAAGCGATGGCGATACGCCGCCGCCGAGGGAAGATTTTCCGACTCATCAATCAAGATCCCGGAAAGCCGGCCATGCTGAAGGTAGATGTCCTTCAGCTTCGCCAGCATCTCCTCATCGCTCAACCTCCGGCTCCGCGCCAGAAGAATCCCCTGAGCCGTGAAAAATTTCTGATCGTCAATGATTGGCTCAAAAGCCCCATCCTTCCGGACCCATTCCTCCGGCGGATTGTGCACCCGCGCGATTTTCAACTTGAACGACCGGCGGTTATAGACATTGTTGCCGATGTACTTTTCATTGGTTAGGATCTGGCGCACCGAGCCTCGTTTCCAGCCCCGCTGGAAATCCGTCAGAAGCTGGCGGTCGTTCAAAAGCGCCGCGATCTCTCTTTCGTTCTTCCCTTTATCAACGAACAGATGAAAAATCTCGCGTACCGCGTCAACTTCCTCGGGCGGCCCCGGAGTCAAAATCACCCGGTCGGTCTGAATGCTTTTATACTCGCCCATCTTCAACTCGCCCTTCACCTGGCCCGCGCTATCAATGAGAATCCGGCGCAAGCCAAAACCGGCCGCCCCGCCCTGACGAAAACCCAGCTTGACCAGATTCGCCGCCCCCCGGAAGACCTTGCTCGACAGCTCGCGGCTGTATTCCGCCGCCATCGAACGCTTGACGCCCTTGACGATGGTCGAAACCGGGCTGCCATCGTTTTCAAATTGCTCCGCGCAATATCGAATCTTGAGCCCGGCTCTTTTACAGAGGTATTCGTAATGTGCGCTTTCATCCGCGTCCTGGAACCTTCCCCAGCGGGAAACGTCATAGACCAGAATCTCTCGATACGACGCGCCGCCACTCTCCACGTCCCGGATCAACCTCCCCAGCGCTTCGCGCCCTTCGATATTGAGGCCGCTCTTGCCTTCATCGGAATAAATCTGGACGATCTCCAAATGGTGGCGCTCCGCATACTGCCTGATCACATCCAGCTGATTGTCCACGCTGTACTGCTGATGCTCGGTGGACATGCGAACATAAGCCGCCGCCGGCGTAGGTTTGCCGAGGAGCGGCCGCCCAATTTGTTGGTCCGTCATTTTAACCTCGCTACGAAGTGTTAAGAGAGTGTCTCTTCAGGTGCACGGCGAAGACGTTGAAGGGGGAGAAGAATTTTTTGGAGCCAGAAGGTGGCAAGTCTTGGACAATTCACTTCCCGAACGTTCGTCGAAATACTGCACTTCCGAGACTACTCAAATATCTATCTGTTAACCACAGGCCTCTGCTCTCTGACCAGAGACCCTAAAACAGAGAGCAATTCTTTGCAAAAACCGGGAGGATTGCCTTATTGCCAATCCTCCCTTGTTATTGATCAACTATCCCCTTGGGCCTTTTTGATTAGCACCATCAAAGAGTTAGAAGCGTCCAGCTTCTTCTCCGCGCTTGTTAACCCGCCCTAGAGAATATACAACAAATCATGTTGGCTCCCCGGAAGCAACTCTCTTCATAACATATTCAACGAGCGTCCAGAGTGATAAAATGTAGGCGGGAAAAGGAGTTACGTGAGGCCGCCTGTCCAGGATGTGAGAGAAATTCAGTTAACTCAGATTGCACTGCCCCGCTTTTTTCAACCCATCAGAAGCAGCTTAAAAACATAGCATCTCAGGGGGATTCGCCCCCGTCCAAATGAAAGGTTTGGGTCCGTCCAAATGAAAGGTTGACCCCCTGGCACGCCAAGCACCGCATGATCTCTATGGATCTGTTTCATCGTTGCCTTATCGATCTGAATAGGATGCATAGGTCTGATTTTATCATGCTTTGAGGCTTCATGGAAAGCCCAGGCGGGCCACAAGTTCTTCGCGTTATCGGACACCCAGGTTTGGCATCGATTGAATTTTACGGTGTCCGAAACGGCCTTGAGAGTTTCCGATACTTCGATCAAGGCCAAGGGTTTCTTCCTGCTGGGCAGGCATGTTTTTTTCCATCCTGGTGATGACCTCTTCCTCCCGAGGATGGCGCATAAGCATTTGGCGATGGCCTACTCCTTGAACCCCCGGCATCGCGCTTAGCAGCTGAGTACATACCCGTCGGCCTCTTTACAGCTTCTGCACGCTATCTGTTCCAGGTTCTGGATCATTTTCCACTCTCTGTCATCACTTGAGAATCAGATCACGAAACCGTTTCGTGATCCGATTATCGGATCAGCCTTCGATTAGTTTTTGTATTTTTGCATTGGAAGCCAATATCCTTTCTGCCTCTTTCCTTGCTGCTTCACGAGATGCATCTTTCAGTTGCGCTATCATCTTGCTAACAACTTGCCTTTTCCCTTTTGCATTTATTTTAGAACTTTCCGATATGACGAAATTGATAAATACCTCAGGAATATTTGCCATTGTTTTATAGAATTTAATTGATGAACGACTCTGCCTTGAAAAGAATCCCTTTAGTGAACGAGAAAGTGATACGCCTGCATTGTGATCTTCTATCTCTAAAAACTCTCTCGGTTGGTTCATTCGAATATTGGTCAAAATACATACGGTTCTAGGTCTATTCATGGCTGCATGTAAAAATGAAGCAAAGGATTCCATGCGCTGACCCAACTCGAATAGGGCATACGATTCCAACAAGCTCATTTCTGGATAAACTGATACCAGGCTGAGTGCCTCATTAGCCGCAAGTTGCCAACTTCCGGTATTGAGATGTATTGAAGCTTTGTAACAAATAGAACTGGTTTCATCTCCACATTCTTTTTCCAATCTTTCGCATATACCAATAGCTTGTTCATATTGTCCCGATTGATTCAAAGCGATTGCCAGGTTCCGTAAGCCTCTCATATAAGGCCGAGTTGAAAGTACGTTCCAATAGCTTTCACGATCCATTTTAGGGGGGAATAGGAGTCTGCCAATTTCAGAGGTCTTTCGGAATAATTCCACTGCTTCATCAAGGCGATATTGTTCCAGGGCAATCAATCCAAGATAGTTGTGCCCCTCTGCATACCCATCAAAGCATGATATTAACAACCGGAATATCGCTTCCGCTCGTTCGAAATCTTTTTTATTGAAATATGTTTCTGCCATTTCCTCAACTTCAGGAGGTACTCCCTTGCTTCGCAGGGCATACCTCCAGAAAAAAGCGTCATCTTGATTCCATTTATCTCTCTGTTGATTACGCGTATCTAATCTCCACTGAAGCAGCTCATTTAAGAATTCTAGCTGGTATTGGTAATCCTGTATTACCGTAGCAGCCGAAATCGAGTCTTGAGGGTTCAACAAGCATATTTCCTTCATAAAGGATGTTAGAGCACCTTCGAATGGCTTCGTTAATATAACCTTTTTATAATCGAATAGATCTGGGAGCACATCCATTTGCGCGATAATGCCTTCATGAACTTTTATCCAGTTGAAATTGATTTCAGGATATCGCTGTTCCAAAAGTGACGCAAAATAGGTGTCCATAGTTTGACGTCCTTTACCTACAATCTCCAATGCTTCAGCCTTGGAATGTATGGTATAGAGGGTTCTGCGATCAATCTTACAGGTCGCTGGATTTTTTCTGCTGTGAACTATCGCGACACTATTTGCCTGTTTTATTACGTTTATCATAGCCTAAAGTGATCCTCATCAGAACTGAGCATGATTCCCTTTTCCTAACCATGCAATCGTATCACAAAACATTTTCATGATCCGATAATCGCATCGGCCTTCGATTTCCCGGGCACTTTTCTGGGAACATTTCAGGGAACATCTGCTCCCGGTTTTCTGGACACCCTCCTGGGCACTTTGCGGCACGATGAAATTCATGTCTCATCCTTGCGGCATTTTAGGCATACCTGAGGCATTTAACAAGTATCCCCCGCCTGCTCTATGGCCCAATTGGCCCCTTTGTGGCCCATTTCCATTGTCCCATATGTCCCATTTATGTCCCGTTTGTCTCGTTTATGTCCCCTTGTCGGGTTTGTCGGCTTTATGTCTGGTTTGTGCGTGTTTCCGTCCAGAGTCAGGTTTGTCGGGTTTATGTCGGGATTTTTTCGCCAGGACATAGTAAGTTCCACGCCCGGTTGCTCCTATTTTCTCCAACACTGCTTTGTCGACCAAATCCTTTAGGTCACGAAGGCCGGTCCTGTCCTTGGCTCCGGTAAGTTCCTGATACTCTTTGTTGGTGATCCTTCCATGCACTTTGATGTAAGCGACAGCCTCTTTCTGCCTCTCGTTCAATCCCATTTCTTCAACAACAGAATCCGTCACCCAGTCCCGCCAGATAGTCACCACCCATTGGCCGGCTCGTTGCTCGAAGTCCGGCTCGGGCAGCCCGGCTTCCCGACAGCGGGCGATCATGTCAAGAGTGCCGGTCCCGGCCTTCTCGATGTAGCGGACCAGATAGAGCGGCTCGGCGATCAGAGGATTGCGCGGGATCGAAGCGTGAGGCAGCCGTAAAAGTTCCGGAGTCAGGGAAGGCGGAAGTTCGCCGGGGTTCCAGACCTCCAGCCGGTCGGCGAAGAGCATGACCTGGACGCTGGCGTTGCTGGTATAGTCGCGGTGAGCCACCGCGTTGACGATGGCCTCTCTCACGGCCTCCTTGGGCAACTCGTAAGACACCGGGGCCTGGGAACCGTGCTCGCGTGTACCCACGGACCTCGCCACCTTGGACAGAACAAAATCCACGGCTTGATCCACCAGGTCAAACACCGTGCCCTTGTAAATCTGGTAGGAAGGGATTGGCTTTTCGACCTTGGTGCCGTGGTAATGGAGGCACTTGACCTCCGAAGTGATCAGGGAGCGTTGCGGGTCCTGGCCGAAGAGCAGGACTGCCGCGTGAGTGGGTTGGCCCTCATCCAGCAAATGGAGGTGCGTAAGCGCCTTCTCCGGGATGGTGTTGACGGGCAGGGGATAGTTTCTTTCCGCCTTTGCCGTCTCCAGGAACCACTTCATCTTTTCCGGCGAGATGTCTTTTATGGTCACGCCGGGACAGGCGGAGGCATCGAAGGGCTTAGTGCGGAGGTCCCCGCAGCGTTCGAGGTGCTCGACCAGGGCAGCGTAAAGTTCCTTGGTCAGGCTTGGTATATCCTTAAACCTGCGGCGGATGAGTTCCTCGCCCGCTTTGCGCACCAGCTTCTGCATCTTGGGATGTCGTTTTTTATCTTCGGTCCCTTTGACGAAGATCAAGCGTTGCTTGCCCTTCGCCGTGGCCTGATTGAATTCGCGCTCGGTCGGAGATAGGCCCTTGGCATCTTCATAGCCGTACTCGTCGGCCAAGAGGCCAACGTAGACATCGCAGCGTTCCACCTCATCGAGGTAGACCTTGTCCGCCCGGCGGTCGCTGGCGGGCAGGTCTTCAAACAGGAACACATCAAAGTAGCGTTTGAGCAGGGCATCGTTCCGCACAAAATCTCTGATGGCAGCCCGCTCCCTTTGCAGTTCCTTTTGGACGCTACTGATGAAAAGGCTTTTGCGGTTAGCACGCTGTTTCTTCATTCTTAATCCTTTTGAAAAGGGCGGTGTCTCATCGCGCTGTCATCGGCCGCATCACGCCATGATACTCTTCCGATGTCAGGTCCAGCCTTGTTGATATCTGATACCAATCCTGGTCCAGCAATCGGATAAGTGCAGCACGATGACCTGATGGGTTCGGCCTGTTGCAAAATAGTCGCAAATTGCGCATGGTATTATGGACCTCACTTCCGTTCCAGCTTGCACAGCACTCGATGGATGCGCCGGACCCGCTCGTCGTCCGACATCAAAAGAGCGATCCCGCGATTGAAAACCGTGATCTCGACTGTGTCGTCGGTAAGGATGAGCTTCAGTTGGTCATATTGAACGGGATCGCCCGCTTTCTTGTCGCCATAAACGCCGCCGAGGTTGAGCAAGTCTTCCTCCCGGATCGCCTTCCGCACCTCCGAGGGAATCTTGGACCCGCGCCAGACCTTGACGGGCAGGCTCTTGGCTTTCATGCCCTTCATGAGCATGCCGCGCCGGTACTCGATCTGCTCCAAGACCTGGATCATTTTTTCCTTTTCATCCTTTCTTTCCACATGTTCTCCGGAATCTTGCCGTTGTTCTCATCGAGTATTTCATTCAACTCCTCCCAACTGAACAGCGACACACAGGGTATTCATCCGGCCAACCAACCCAAGTGAAGTCTATGTTTTCAATAAGCTGCCATCTATGGGTCTGCTGAGGTAGCTTATCAAGCAGTCCAATTAGCCCATGAGCTTCATGCTTACAATCCGTGACGGATTGTAGTTTGCAAAAGGGGCGAACACCTCAGAGGTTGATCAGTTCACCGAACTCGCGATAACCACGTCGGCCCAGATAGTTTATGACCTGCTCGGCTTGCGTCCGTGCTTCTCCGCCAGCCTTCATCGCCTCCTCTAATATCTGCATTGCTGAATCGTGCCATCCGTGTATGCGCCATCCCTCTCGATCACCACGGATCATCCGATCAAGGATACGGACTGCTCTTACGATGTCTACCTGAGATACCTTTACGAGCTGTTCCACAATTGCATGATCGGGTTCCGGCGTTTGGGCGACGTTCACAAAATTTTCAAGTTGATCGAGCGCCCACTGCTCCGGAAACTGCCCGGATGAGAACCAAGTGCCGAATAGACAGGCATCGGGCTTTTCCTCGGCATCCTCCTTGCCCGAGCCTTCCCAGTATACATCCCATAGCGCCTTGAATCGGTTCACGACTTCCTCTGGAATTTTTTCCTCGCCTTCAACGCTTTCACCCACGAAGCCGATTGCATGTCGGCGAATATCGGGGTGCGAGTCGGTCAGGAAGCGTCTCAACAGCCCATCGTCTTCATCCAGTCCGAGTTGACCGCGACCGTAAAGGATTATCAGGTGTTCTCCAAGGTGATTCATCGGCTGTTCGCGAGTTCTTTCGGGCATATCTACCCTAGCGGATTGGTCCACGGCATAGGCAAACTGTTCCTTGAATAACCTGTAGAATTCGACGTGCGGTCCCCCGCTCCATACCAGGAAAGCGTTCCATGCCGCCCAACCTTGTGCCATCGGAGAGGATTCCTCGACTCCTTCCAGATGAAACAATCTCCCTGCGTTCTCTTCCAACCAACTCCTGTCTATCCAATAGATCAGGCGGATATTTGATCCAATTATCGCCAGGGCCTCGAAGCTCCTATTGTCAGGGGCAATCTGCCACTCCAGCATTTCCTTAACCTCAGGCATTGCTCCAAATCCACCGGGGACAACCTCGTGACCTCTCTCCATCTTCTTGATATGATTCGCAACCCAGCGTGCGTACTCCAAGGATGCTTCCAATGCCTTGCCCCGGGGCGAGTTCATTCCCATCATGAGATAATCTTGCACACGCGGATCGTCTTTTGCTATGTCGTGGAGGATGTATGACGTTGCCTGATCTCGACAGAGTTTTTTTACAGGCTCCCAAATTGCCTCTCGCAAAGCATCCAAAGGATACTTGGGGGCATCATCAATCTTTGCTTGGCATACCTTTTGTATGAATTCCGATATCGAGTCCCGCGTCCATTGCCAGTTCGTGTCAACCATCCCCTCATCTCGTTGCTTAGGAGTCGTGCGCTCTCCAGGCGGCCGATCCATTACCCAATGGCAAAGCTTAACCACAGCAGCAACATCGATCTCGGCACCGGTCTTGACCGCCTCGGCCATCTGTTGGATAAATGTGCGAACATAAATCGCCGGGCGCTCAACTAGTGCTTCTGCCTTGGTTGAGAACGCCGAGGGATTGGTCGCTACATACTGCCCGAACGTTGAGGCGAGTCCTTCAATGTCTGGCCCCATGAACCCACTCTGCTCCCCGGGCGTCCAGGAGGACACTCGCTCCACTGCCTGTTCAAACGTCACCTTGCTAAGCTCGTCGACGGTCATAGGGCTATTATGCCCCCAACGCCCAGAGTCGATGCGGACATTCAGGTCCGCCAATTCTGGTTTACCGTGTTTGGCAAGCATGTCCTCGTAAAACTTCTTTCGTTCGCCCTCCAGGTGCTTTCGCACCCAGTGTATCTTATTAAATTGCCAGTGATCTTTCCGGTTTTGTCGGTCCTCATCTGTGGCATCGCGCCCCATCCTCTCCTTGAAGGTTTGGTCGAAATCCGATATGTCCGGGCCGGCATCAACCCACCCGAACCATGTATTCCGTTCTTCAGCCGTTAGCAAGTCCAGCCGACGGCCGACAAGCATTGCATACTCGTGCTTGTACCTATGATCATTGAAAAGGTCGCTGTCCATCATGATCTGGCGAGCCAGTTCAGCATTCTGCTCCGCGAATTCGTTGATCAGATGAACCCTGATGCGTCTGAAGACCACGTATGAATAAAGAGCTATTATTTCGAGCGCCTCATCAAGCGATAAGCTCCCATCTCGGATTGCTTGTTCGAAGCCCTGTCTGACGAATCCGACCATGACACCAGCGAATTCGTAATCCCGATTCTGTCCATGTTCCTCAATTGCCGGTCGCCACATGTAAGAGTAATCCGAGCCAGAAGCCGGGTCTACGTGTTTCTTGGCATCTACAGAGACCTTCAACCATTCGCACAGCTTCACGAGAAACGCACGCGGTTCTCGTCCAGCCATAACAGGGATCACCTTTTTGAGTCCATCCTTGTACCAGTACTCATCCCGCCGACTTGGCTCCTCTTGGCCCTCCTCGAACTTCGGTGTGAACAGAGCTTCAGCCAAGTCCATCGCGGCTTTCGCCTCGCCCCCTTCCGCGAGCCGAACACAGAGATCGCTGGCATCTTTGAAATTTAGAGAAAGTATTTCCTTTTGCATGGCTTGAGAGATTCTCGGAACAAGTGTCTTTGCTGCCGCAGATGGCATTGTTAGAGCGGCGTTTATTATGTCTCTTATGATCGATTCGTTATGTGTCTCTAAGCCGATAAATATCGATGCAACCTCAGTTGGCGCATGCGGGGCCATTTTGGCCAGGTACTGTGATGCTGGCCAAAGGGGAAAACGGATTCCACCTCCCTTTACATGTTCGACCTTCGGTGGATTATCAAACATGCCCCTATTCTTAAGCGGCATGATCCAGTGAGGGTTCTCTAGCTGTGAAAAGAAATACGCCTCGTGCTGCGGAGAACTCAGCAGGGGCATTGCAGCTTCGACCTGTTCATCGGTTGGTTTGTCGTAAGATTTCATCTAGCTCTTTCTTTCCTGTGAAGAAATTCCCCACAAAACTATGGAGCATTCCCTCAAACTTCTTGAATTGGGTCTGCAATTCTGATTCGTCAACCTGGGGAACTTTTTTATCTCGGAGGTGGGTTAGGTTCATGAACCAGTCTCGCATTCTCTTAAAATCCATCACGAGTCGCTGATTCACCTCCGCTTGAAACGGTTCCTTGCGCATCAAGTAACGAAACAGTAGTTCATAATTGGATGGTCGCTGCCTTCTTTCTCGATGCGCCTTTACGAGCGAGTCAATTATGGATGCAACTTTGTGATCGATGCGCACCGTTTCTATTTCAGCTGCCGCATCTTGCGTATCTCGAATAGACATGAGTTCAGTGGGCCATAGTTTCTCGATCCGATCCATTTCGTTCTCGTATTGGACTCTGCCAGCCTTGAGTTGTGGATCTAGGACATAGACGAGTCGATCGGAAATATCACGTACGGCATGGGCAATAAAGTGAACGCGGCCCGGAAAGTCGCCATCTTCAATCAACCGAATAGCTCCCTCGTATGCCTCAGCCAATGGCGAAGCATTCGTGCGGAACCAATTCAAAAGTTCACGACGTAATGGCCTCCAGCGTGATGAATCATCAATAGAATGAGATTCTTTCAATTCAGTGCTTTCCATTACCTCTCACCCTAACAATTATAATACAAGCAGGAAGCGAAGAGATGATTACAATACCAGCGGATGGCCTTTCGGCAACTCATCCCAAGTGTGCCCATCAAGGACTCTACCATTCCTCTTCTTTTGAACACCACCCCACTGCTTGAAAAAAAACGGGACCCCTTCCTTACGACATTGCTTGCGAATCTCTTTTACCCAGGTCACCTTCATGGGCCGCGCACCAGGGCCACTTTCTCCCCCGACTACTACCCAATGAATGCCAGATAGGTCAATAATGCCCAACGGCTCTAGCAAGGGTTCCAAAGACAAGAACCTTACCTCAACGGGCACATTTCTAAGGTGATCCGCACGCCACAGATAGTTAGCGGTCTCAATCGAAACGCCCATCCACACGTTGGGCGGCCAGTCGAGCCTTGGAGCAAACTTCGCCATACGCTCAGAGCGTTTGGTTAGGATCTGGAACGTGTGCCATGAAGCCTTCTCCATCGTTCGAAACACTTTTCGAATGAATGAAAGGGGCACCTTTTCATGAAAAAGATCGCTCATGCTATTGACAAAAACAGTCCGCGGCTTTTTCCAAGTGAGAGGCAGGTCAAGACGTTCCTTCCATAATCGAAGATCAAAACCTTGCTCGAAGTGATGCCCAGGAATTCCTCGCCAGCGCTCCGCGAAAACTTGCGCATAACAATTCATGCAACCGGGGCTTATCTTAGTGCAACCAGTTACCGGGTTCCAGGTTGAATCGGTCCATTCTATGGTGGAGTTAACGCTCATTCAAAATGTCCTCAATTCCAAGGTCTTGTAGAAATAAAAGTCTGATCGTTAAGCTTGTTCTTGAGTTTCAAGGTTTGGGGATTAGCGAAGAGCCTCTTTTCTTTAAATACAAGAGACTCAATCATTGCCCTATAGTCTTTAGATCGGTATTGGAGGAAGAACATTGGAATAACTGCTTCATAAATTTGGGGTCTTTTCATAGGTTGTTGTGAGACCGCCCCTATAATTGCCGATTTTACTTCCTCTAAAGATTTCTGCTCGTACCTCTCGGGTGTCATCGGGAATAGAAGGCCTTGGGTAAACTGGTTGAAGTAGGGCTCTAGTGCAATGTTTGCCACATCATTCATATAAACGACTGCTCTTGGGCTACGTGTCCCAAAGATTAAATGGTACTTTGCTAAATCGTCAGCGGGAATATTAGAACCGTCATCGAGCTCCTTTACAGGGATTGAAAATGTATAATTAAAGAATGCCCGCACTTTATCCATGTAGGCCCCAACCACGGCATCCTCTCGCTGGATTTTATCCAACGATGGGTTGGTGACGATAGCTCTCCAGTAGTCTCCACCCATGACCCGGTTTACTGTTTCAGTTTTGGAGTCTTTGACCTTGTTTGATACCTCACTTGCAGAATCATTATAGTTCCAATTCCCACTCATCCTCATGAAAGTCCTGAAATTAAAGTTGATCAAAACTTCAGTGCTCTGACTCGAATCTCGTTCATAGATTTGCCTCACCGTGTCGAAATCAAGATCCTTGATGCCATATGGGTCGAGATAAAAAAATAGGGTGGAATCCTTTCCAACTTCCAGCGCTCGTGAAAGGGTCTCGGCAAAATCAGACAAGGGTTTTTCTGCTATACCTTTATCGATGAACTCGCATAAGCAAGCTTCGAGAGCAGTACGATGCGCGGGATGAGAGTCCGAAAAAATACATCCGATCCCTGCCTCGCGTTTAAATACCTTTTCAATGGTTTTGCAAGTTATCAATGGAGACCCATCTGAACCATCGCCGAAATTGCCGGGGCCAGCAAATGCATCAATAATAATGATGGGGCGGCCACGATGTTGAATTGTCTTGAGGTAGCATGCGATATATTTGCCTAAAATTTCATCCTTGACCTTCGACCACTCACGCTTGGCTTTAAAAAAGTCATGAATCTGATCAGCCCGATTACCATAGGTGAAGGTGACGTGGTTCATGTTTCATTCCCCTTTGATGTCTTACCTAACTGCTCTGGAAAGCAACTTATTTATGTAAGTTGCTTTATCTTCCATCTGAAAGAGCACATTCCGCTCCTCGAATTGCTCTTTGGTCATCCCTCCGTTCCACCAGGAAACATCAGGCAGGCGGGTATTGGAGATGATGAAGGAATTGAGCGTGACCAAAGGGTCCTGTGACCGAAGGTCGTCCTCTATCGATTTGATCGTCTGGTAGAACACAATTTTAGGATCGTCAGGGCCTTTAAGGTTGCGTAGACCTTTGGGGTCAATAAAGTTGATGTATTGCCTTCCATCCGCAAGCAACCAAAGAATGAAGTCCGGATAGAAATTCCCCGCCTCAAAGAACCCGATACCCCGCCCCCGAGACATGTTCCGAAGCAGGTATAGCTCTTTGCTCTTGAAATAATCCTTGTTCTTTGTGCAGAAATCTTGAAGGTCAAGTACCAGATCCCGTTCACCTTCGTTCAAAGATACTGGCTTCACCTCAATCAGATCGCTGTTAACGTAAATGAGCGGCTGGTAGAGATGTTGCCCGAAAAATATTGGGTGCAACCCTTGGAACATTTCCATCGGCTTGAGTTGGCCGCTCTCAATGATCTTCTTGATCTCTTCAAGCTTCTTGACGATGTCATTGCGAGACTGCTCGATCAAAAACAAGTAATCGGTAATAAAATTGGGGTCATCTTCCGTAAGCTCTCTATACTCCAGATGGTCCTTTTCAAATTCGGCTTTTCGGATTTTGTAGAACCGGTCGCAATACTTCCGGAGAAGGGTCGAGGCGATCTCCTGCCATTGTCGGGCCTGCTCGAACGATCTGGCCTCCAACTCCTCGGCTGGAATGTAAATGACATACCAGTTAGGATCAATCAGAAGCTCGGCGATCCTGTCCCGGTTGAGATTCAGGTTATACCAGGCGCGTTCGCTCTTGAAGCGCTGGAGGTCAAAGTAAAGATCATCAACATCTAGAAATGCCAGATGGTCCTTGCTGAACCAGGCCGTGTTCGGGGAACTTGTATCGAGAGTCCCCTGGCCTCGCACGCTGGCGAGCGCTTGAATCTTCGGATACCAATCAACCACAACCCGACTCTTTTTCAAGATGTCGTCCGGGACATCGAGCGTGGGCTTAGGCCCTTGCTTCTTAAAGTCAATCCCCTCTTTGAGGCGGATCGTCTTCAGCGGCTTCTGTCCGAGGTTCTTCACCACCGGCAGAACGAACTCGATGCGGTCCTCGTTGGCGGGTAGCCCCTCATCCTCCAGATATTCCTTGAACTGCCGCATATAGTCCGCGTGGATGCCGAAGACATTCAGCGTCTCCAGCCGCTCAATCTCCTTTGGGGCCTGTAATCCGACAATGCGATGGCTCCGCTTCAGGCAGAAGTCCAGACCCTTCAGGCGGACGCCACGACCGAACAGTTGGATGATCTGCGAGCCTTCCTTTTTGCCGATGTTCATCAGGCCCATCGTGCTCACGCGCCAGCTTGACCATCCCTCGGAAAACTTCTTCGAGCCGATCAGAACATTAATCTTGGACTCGACGGAATTCACACGGCGGAAAAGCGAATCCGAAAATTCGCTGTCCGACACGGCAAAGTCATCCGGGTGCTCCTCGCAGAGCTTGCAAAGTCCGGAGGCATCTCCGACATTGATGACCCCAAACGGCTCGTTGTCTTCCCCGATGTGAAGCGCGACCTCGCCTTCAGCGTCACCGCCCGCTTTGAGCCGCCGAACATGTAGCGCGCCGGCAACCTCCGCGTTGAACAACGTGGCCATAATGTCCCGGAACGCCGATTCCCCGGAAAGGCCAAGCTGGCCCAGGTAGGTGAAGGCCCCGGCAAATAGCTCGCGGCCTTTGGAATCATGAAGTCCAGAACGACCGCTAAGTAGCATGTCGAGATAGCGGACACTCTCCTTCTGGTTCTTCACAAACCGGGCAAGGAATAGAAGAATATCCACCACGTCCGAAACATCCTTCTTGCTCGGGGTCTTGGTCACGCTTCCACCAACAAAAATCCAGAGCGGCTTTTCGATCAGGAAGCGCCTCAGTTCATCCTGCTTGTCCTGGAACAACTTCTGTTGCTGAAAGAAGGCCAGCAGACAAGCCGTCAGATAACGGCGGCGGTGCTCGTCGTTCGAGTCGTCCTCCAGATTGAGAATACGGTACTCCTTGCCATAGCCGTCCCCGTAGAAGAACTTATAGGAGTAATCAAAGAGGATGCACTTGGCATATTCATGGGCCAGGTCCTTGTTGCCGCTTGCTTTCATGGCCTGGCCAAAGGTCGCCGAGTACTCGAACGAGAAGCCCTTCTCGCAGAGCTTGTTCCTCATCTGCATCCAGTGGCCGACCTCCGCGCCGCTCGTGCCCCGGTGTCCCTCATCCACCAGCACCAGGTTGTTGCCCTCGAAGGCGTCAATCGCCACGGTCTTGTCGCCGGTGGTCTCGCGCAGTTTGTGAACGTCAATGATCTCGATGCCCTTGCCCGAGAAAAGACCGCCCGCGTCCTTGTCGAATAAGTCGGCGTCCATCCCCGAAAGCCAGAACTCGTCCCGGTGTTGAAGGCTCAAGCCCTCATTGGGAGTGAGCACGATAATCCGATTGAGATCATTTCCCCGGCCGTGGAGCTTCAGGCAGTGCTTGTATTGAAGGATATTGACGTGCATGAGGAGTGTCTTACCAGAGCCAGTGGCGCTCCAGAACGCCAGCTTCCGCAGATCCTCCGGCTCAAAGGGTCTGATCTGGGCGTCTTTGGGCAGGCCCGCGGCGAATAGCTGGCCCAGGGCCTTCTGTTGGAATGTTTCGCCCACGTTGAAGCGTTCCGCGTAGGCATTGAGGTCGGCCAGCATCTTCTCCGGGCTTCGGAAATAACGGTCCAGATAAATTTCCGTGAAGAGCAGGCAGAGGTATTGGAAGTATTTGAGGTTAAGCCGATTGCCTTCCGCGTTGCGCTTTTCCGTTATCTGGTTCCAGTGGCGGACGATGTTTTCGTCGTAGGCCAGGAGCAAATCATTAGGCAGGTCAGGCCGGTCAAAGAGCAGTTTCAGGCAATGATGGAACCGAGATATGCCGTCCTCGTTGAACCCCTCGAAAGCCGGGTCACGCAGATGCTTGGCCAGGTCATCGAACGTCGCCACGCCAAAAAGATCGAGCATCCAACTCACCAGCACGAGCCGGTGCTCGAACTTGAGCTTATGAGCGGCTACCTCGCCTCGACCTTTCCCTCGTTTTGCCATCCAGTTCTCCCTGCCCGACCTCAGCTATCAAGTATTTGAAATGGCCGTTTCGACCTTCTTCCAGGCGGCATCGAACCCTTTGCGGCTCTTGTTGTTCTTGCCCTGCCAGAAGGATTTGAATTCCTTGTCCCGGCCCCGCTTGTTGCGGAAGAAAGTTGAGACGTCCGTTGCCTTCGCTCCCTTTCCCCGGTTCTTCCTCCAGTAGATAAGGGCTGCTTGATATGTTTTCTCAACCGCCGAGAACAACGGCCAATCCAGGTCTTTGTCGCCGCGCTCCATCTTTTGAATGAAATTGTCCCGCTTTGCCGCTGTTCCCAGCAAAGGCTGGAGCCGAGACCACACAAAGCCCAGAACCAGCCATTTGGCATACCCCCGCTCCGGGTAACCATGAGCGCCATAAGTCACTTCCCGCATCAGCCAGTATCTGAGTAGGTAATATCGGGGGTCAGAGGTCGGAAAAATTAAACGATAGTTATCCTCGTCGAATAAGTTTTCAATACCAGACCGTGCTTCCACTGGATCAAGATCGCATCCGGCTACCGCTCTCGCCAAGTCCTCTTTCTTCACCAGAATGTAGTGCTTACTGCCTGCGGCCCTCCTAGCTTCGCCTTTAGATTCGCGCTTACGGAGATAGAGGTAACCGCGCTTGCGAAGTTCCCTCTGCAACTCTATCTGCCGCCTGTCATTCGATACCAGGTCGGAGGCTTTGATCTCGTTCTGCCAGTTGGTCCCTTCAACGATCTGTGAGACCAATGTATCGAAATAATCATCCCCGTTGCTCTCGTCCCTTGGCACCTGAATCACTCGAACGACAACACTGGATTTCCTGGCTTGGTCAACTTTCTTCGCAAGGGTGCGTGTTGTCTGTTGTCCGTTGATAACCTGCGGGTTGCTGACCCGCAAGATGTCCTTTCCCTTTGCACTTTCCTTCTTCGCTTCATCGCAAAGAATAGTGATTCCATTGTTGTAGTAGAAGAACCGCTCGGGCTCATTTTTTAGAGTGCTTTCCATACTGCGGTTCACATCGGTGCTCTCGCCAAGAAAGCCCCGGATATTGCGAGCGAAAAGTCGCTTGCCACCCACTTCATACAATTGCGCAACTGCATCACCTTGCATGGAGAACACCCAGGACTCGATCTTACTCCGGCTATCGTACCGCTGCAGGATGCCATTCACCGAAATCCCCTGGCCGTTTTCCATGACCAGATCAAGGGTGGGAATTGGCGGTGCCACTCCGTCCAGGTAATCCGACATCAGGAGCATCAAGCGCCGGCCATCCAGCATTTCAAAGCGGGTCTCACCCGGAGCGTTGCGGGCCGTATCCTCCGCCTCGCTCCGAAGGCCGGAACTGCATTTGCCAAGGGTCACGTAATAAAGCCAGAGCCGGTAATCTCGGTTTAGCAGGCGCTTCCGCGCTTCCGTCAGTTTCTGCGCGACGCTCTGGTCCGCGTCTTCAACTAGGTTCTGGAAGCTCTTCTTGTCGCGGTCGGTCAATATCTGGCCCAATTGAGCAAAGCTAAGAACCTCGGAGCGGTTCTCACTTCCCGCGCCGAACTGATGACGATACTTGCCCTGGATGATAAACACACTGCGCGATCCATCATCAATAAGGACGCCGTCAACCCCCTTGTCTTTGGGGCCGTTGGTTATGGCTTGCGCGGCGGCGTCGAGGTCTTCAGTGACGTAGGCTCGAAGGAACCAGACCACAAACAGGTCTTCTTTCTTCATCGCCGGGTAGCGCTGATGCAATTCCTCAAGCTCGCTCCTCAAGTCATCCATTATCGAGTTTGCTTTGGCCATGAAATACTTCCTCCTGCCTTACACGTCCTTCACGTCGAACATCAGCCGCTTAAACTCCTCCTCGATCAGGCGGACCTTGTAGCGCGGCTCCACGCCTTCTTTCTCCGGGTCGAGCGGTATGTTCATCAAGTTGTTGTCGCCGTTTACGTAGATCACGTCGAACTCGGAATCGAGAGTGTTATATGATTGCTTCCGGAAGAACGCCTCCAGGTCGAGGTTGGACTTTTCGCGGGCCGCGACGATGTTCTTGGGGTCGGTTTCGGAGAGGTCCCGAATCTTGCGCCAGATGACCAGGACCTTCTCGCCCTTGGGATTCTCGCCCTCGATTACCCGGAAGCCCTGCCCGTCCACTTTCGCCTTGGCGGAAGCGGGGAGACTGTCCATGTGCCGGACCTTGAGACCCAGGAGCCAGTTGAAGGTCTCCACCAGGTCCACGTTCACCGGCCTGGTATCGCCCACCGACCCCGTGCCCACTAGCAGTTGATAATTGAAGGGGTCATCGAAGTTGTCAATGTTGAGGAGGGTCTGACTGCCCTTGGCCTCGGTGTCCAGCATGTACTTCAGCAGGTAGGACTCGCGGAAGCCCGAGGCCTTGTCGAGGAGCGTCTCCTGCGCCTGGGTCCGCCCCATCCTGATGTTCGCCAGGGCGTCTTCATACGACTCCAGGCGGATGTATTTGAACATGTGGCTCACGCCTTCACGCGAAATCGGCTTGCCGTCCTTCCAGTCCTTCGAGTAAACCACCTTCTGGATGCGGGGCTTTAAAACGGTGTCAAAGTGTTCACCCATTTCCACGAGAATGTATTTCCGGTTTCCTTCATCCTCTCGATTCAGATTAATCACAGCATGGCCAGTAGTCCCGGAACCTGCGAAGAAATCAAGCACGACGGACTCGGATGTGCAATTAGATGCTCTTAGACTGTCTTCCACAAGCGAGATGCTTTTGGGATATGAAAATATCTCTCTTTCTCCAAGTATGTCCTTTATTACCCTCGTTCCACTTTCGGTTGCTGAATACTTTGCATCGTCCCACCATGTTCCGGGCAGTGCTCCTTCTTGATTCGCGTGGTACTTCCTATGGACCTGCCATTCACCATTGACGAGCTTCGCTAACAGATTCTTTTCGGCTTCTCTCTGAGCCCGCTCCCACCCCATGTTCCATACACGTTCGCTTCCTTCTGAATCCGTGGGATAAACCTTGCTTTCATCAGGTGTGGGTTTCTCCTGTGGTTCCCATAACTTTTGTTCTTCGGACCATTTCATTGAGGGAACGCGAATGACTCCATCTTTTGAAATGAATATCGGATAGTATAACTTCGGCCTATCGGCTCTTGCTGATCCAGCCCCCGTCTTTCGGAAGTTAATCCATGTAAAAGATCCCTTCTCATCGGATTCAGGATAGCGAGCGTTTCTTCTGTCATCGCGGGGAATCCGTCCAACTGTGATTTGCTCTGTTTTTCCGTAAAACAAAGCATATTCGTGATTCGTCGAGAATCCTGCGGCCATCGCTCGACCGTGGGGATTGCTACGAATAGGAACAGTGGCAAGGTGCCTCTCAATCCCAAAAATTCCAGTAAGGCACCGCTCCAACAAAGGAAGTTCAAAATCATCAATAGCCACGCAAATAATGGCCTCATCTTTCATAAGAGGGACCGCATTCAAGAGGCGCTCGTTGATAAGGCTTAACCAAGAAGAATGCCTGTAATCGTTTTTATAGAGGATCTGGGTCGCTGCGGTATTAAACGGAGGGTCGATGTAAACGCAATCAAAACTTGAGCTATAGCCAGATTGTAAAAGCCGGAGGGCTTGCGAGTTTTCGCAATGCACCAAAACACCATCACAACTTTGTTCAATATTTTCGAGAGAGGACATCAATCTGTCTCTAAATTGCCGGCTGAAGAACCTCGTATCCAGCAGCATAAAGGGGTTAGCCTTCAAGAACTCGATGGTCAAAGGACTGGAATATTTTGGGGTGTGCAAGTCGCCCTTGATTTCGTTAATAGCGAAGAGTCGCACCCATTCCTCTCGCTGGGCGTCATTCTTGACGATTTCGGGGTAAAGTTCCTCGGGCACCCGGTCGAGGGTGATGCAGTAGTTGGTTTCGATGACAAACTTTTTCTTGAGCCACAGCTTTTTTTGGAACTCCTCCATCTGGGCGAGGAAGTCAATGAGCTTGTGGGCGATGCTTCTTATGACTTTGATCTTGGAGAGGTACTGCTCGACGCGGGGCGCGGACTCGTTTTCGATGTCGTCCAGGCGCATGACCTCGTTCTTGATGTAGAAGTCCAGTTCGCGGCGCAGGAACCCGCCCAGGTCCTTGTGGATGAAGTAGTCAAAGGTGTTCCTCTTGGTGTAGTCGGAGAGGCGCTTCTCCAGGACCGTGCGCTCGGTAGCCGTTCCGTCGGCCCGCTTCCACTTGGCGGAGAGGCGGTGCTGCCAGACCGCGAGCTTCTCGTCATTCAAGTCCTCAATGACTCGTTTAGCAGTCTCGGCGTTAATGGCGTCCTGCTTGCGCTTCTCATCGTCCGGCTTGTACTCGAAGCGGATAATCAGTTCGCCGTTCTCCTCGGCCAAGGGGTTGTCGCCGTGGAGCATGAACCGGCGGTCCTTGCCGTTCGCGGCCTTGATATTGTCCTTTTCGGTGTCGGCCTCCACGATCTTGAAGTGGACCCGCTGCCCGCCGCCGACCTTGAAGGCATAGTCCCGGAAGTTTTCGGTGGTCTTGATGTAATACTGGTCCGCGTTGGCCCAGTGGAGTTTGACCTCCTCGCCCTCGTAGGGGATAGCGTACACGCCTTCTTTGTAGCGCCGGAGCGAGATGAAGTCGCCCTCGTCATAGTAGCGGCCAAAGAAACTGCACAGGTGGTCATAAACCTCGTTCTCCAGGGCCGCCACATCCACGGCCTCGCCGGCGAGCCTGGCCCGCAACTCCTTGACCTTGGGGGCCTGCTCCGGGTCCATCCCGGCGGCCTTGACGCCCTCTATCACTTTGTCCAGTTCCTTCTGGATTTCCACCTTGTCGCTCGACTGGTATTGCTTGAAGGCCTCTCGCACCTGGGGTAGCAGGTCCCGATCCAAAAACTGGATGATCTCATCCCGCCGGGCATTCATGATCCGGTAAATGCCAAAGTCCAGATCGGCCTGGTCAAGCTGGAATAGCTCCGCGAGCTTGGCCTTGAGCTTGTCAAAGGATTTCATTACTGTTCACCTTCTCCAGATACTTGCTCGTCCTCGATTGGCTCGGTGTCCCCTTCTTCCGGCTTGATATCTCGGGAGATGGTTTTGCCAGTGGCATTCTCTATACGTTGAAGAAGGGCTTCCTTGCGCGCTTCGAAAAAAACCATGAAGTCGTCCTGTTTCAATGCGTTTACGTCAATGACGTGCGAGACGAGAATCTCATCCTGCCTCTGTTCGGTCATTTTAGTGTCGTTTCGCAACTTCTTGAGGTAGATGCTCGGCGCGTTGCCGCCGATGATCCGGTTCGTCTTGTAAGAAAGCGGGGCCTTGTTGATGATCGAGTCGTAATAGCGCGGTTCGATGTTATTCTCCTGGCACCACCTGCGAGGAAAGATGTGATGGATGTCGATGGAATCCTCGAAGTATGCCTGGACGTCAATCGGCTCTCCCGACCGGAAATCCAGGCCGCCGTCGCGCATGAGAATCGCGTGAAGTCCTTTATAAGCGGCGCTGTTTCGGGTGCGTAAGGTATAAAGGCGGGTCGGAGCGAAATTGCAGTCCTCGACGGTTTTGGGTTCCGGTCCATCCTTGATCCAACTCAACACATCAACAACATCTTTGGCGAAGCGCGTTTCAATTGCGCCTCCGTAAAGTTCGCCGAACACGCCGCACCAATACCAGCGAATCAACTTTTCCCGCACCGTGTCAACATCAGCCTTCTCCCCTAAAAGGGTTAATATCGCGCTTAGCGGGACAAGTTGAGTGCTGTAAGGCAGGTCGCGGTTGGAAAAAATTTTCTGCTGGAAGAGAAGTTTTCCAGCCTTGATGAAACCTTGGGTTGCTGGTTCAGCCCACTTCTTGTATTGGTTAAGCGTCAACCTCAATATGTCATTTCTTTTGCAGCTAACGGGAGCGTCCGGCTCCTTTTGTTTGCGCTCATGGGTGGTCAAGAGCGTTATGGTCTGGAGAAGTTCATCTGCTCCCACCGCGCCAAGGACCTTATGCTGGGGCTGGTTATGGATGCGGTCCATTCGTCCGTTTTCAATTTTCCGCCCTTGTGCATCGCGCTTGCCTTCCCAATCTTCACGCAGGTTGTAGCCTTCGGCCGCAAAGCTGGCGGTAACGAGTTCGAAAACCGTCAGGGAAACTCCGCCCGTGTTTACTTTCTCAAACACCTGGCATACCGCGACCTTGGGAGTATTTTTCAGGAGCTTGATGACGGGCACTTGATATTGCTCGAATCGCTTGATTACCTGCCTCTCGAACAGGTCAAAGACTTTGATCTTCTCGGGCGCGTAGTTCCAGTAGGTGTTGTACCCGGTCCTCCAATCCGAGCAATCGAAGATGGACATGACCGGGAAGAGGCCCTTCTCAAACTCCAGTTCCGGCGTGGAGTAATCCTCCAGAATCTCATTTCTGAAGTTTTTGATCCTTTTATCTTCAGGCAGCCCAATGATGGCCTCTTCTCGATCCGTGTTGGTGTCAAGAGCTTTGGCCATGTCTATGTAGTACCAACGAAGGATTTCTCTTTTTCTGATGTCTTTAGTCTTGACGGCCGATTTCAGAAAAAGCGCTTGGAATAATGAGGTCAAACGCTGCTGACCATCAAGGATGAAACGCTCGGGGTCCATTATGCCATTGAACTCCGCACCCTCAACAGGCCTCGGCTTAAAGCGCACATCAGGATTGCCGTTTTCCAACATCATTACCGCGCCGATAGGATATGAGAGGGAGATGGATGACAACAAACTGCGGATATGGTCATCATCCCACACCCATCCCCGCTGGAACTCCGGGAGTTGGATTTTGCGTAACGCGATAGACCTGAGTATGTCTTGGAGCGGCTCTTTATCGCTGGTGAAAGTTGCAATGCTATCCATCAACACTCCTCCCTAAACAACCTGCCATCGAATGGTGAAAAGCAGGGCGCTTTCCGTTCGCTGCGCCATGCGTTTCTCCAGCGCGTCAATCAGCTTATCGCGTTTATCCATGATCTCGTCTTCCACGTTGAAGATCTGCTGCCGTTGCCGGCGCTTCTTCTTTTCCATGTCGCGGATTTTCTCTTGGAGTTGGTGCTGCTCCCCGACCGTAGTCGCTTGCCGGGCCTGGCGGTTGAGGGCCTTGATCTGCTCCTTGGTGTCCTTCAATTCCTTCTCGGCCGCCAGCACCATATCGTCAGCCCACTTCTCAAGCTGCTCTCGTGTTTCCGTGAAATACCGACTGTTGCGCTCCAGCGACTTACTGATGGTCGCCTGGGCGTGCCGTTGAAGCTCCTGTCCCATCCTATCATTGTCGGATTTCAACGGTTGATTGCAGGCTTCGACCGTGGCCTGGCAGTTGAAGAGCTTCTCGCAAGTCTCCTGATCAAGAGAATGGCCCTGGTCGTCGAACGCGGAGAATAGCAGATGTTCCTCGCGCTCGAACGAATCGATGATCAGCCGCTGGAGGACCAGCCATCCAGATTTGCCCTTCAGGTTCTCGACCACGGTGATCCGCGCCGGATGGTCTGTGATGTTGAAACTTACCTTGGACACGGGCGCGGGGCAGTCCTTCCCGGCCTGGATCACGTACTCGCCGAGGGGATGGCCCAGGCGGTAGAGGAACTCTCCCAGGACGTTTTCTCGCTCCTTGGAGATGAGATGATAAGTTCCGGGTTTGATCGCGGGCAGGGGCGGCTGATGCAGTTGGAAGGTAAGCGCCTTGTCATCGAAGGCCGCCTTCTCTTCCAAAATAAATCGGGTCAAGGTCCAGAACATGCGGGCGACCCGATCAAGCTGTTCTTGCGCGCCGGTCAGGTTCACCCGCAACCGGGCATGCACGTCTTCATCAAAGTGTTCCAGGAGCATCTTCCGGGTCTCCTGGATGCGCGTTGAGATAGACTCGTCCAATTCCTTGCGAAGAGTTTGGAACGCCGCCTCGATCTCCTCTGGAGTGCGGCACTGCTGATAGATGTCCAGGATGCGGCGTTCGAAGTCAACGCCGGACTCGATGGTGCCGAGAACCTCATCGGAGGCTCCGAATATCCCCGAGAAGAGGTTGAACTTTTCGTTCAGCAGTTCATACACTCGCTGATCGGCGGCGTTGCGCTCATTAAGGAAATTGACGACGACCACGTCGTGCTTCTGGCCGTAGCGATGGCAGCGGCCGATTCGTTGCTCGATCCTCTGGGGGTTCCAGGGCAGGTCGAAGTTTATCACCAATGAACAGAACTGGAGGTTGATGCCTTCGGCGGCGGCCTCGGTGGCGATAAGGATACTGCCGTTATCTCGGAAGTGTTCGATCAAAGCCGTCCGCACGTCAATCGGCCGAGAACCGGAGACCCGACCGCTGTCCTTGTTGGCCTGAAGCCAGCTCTCGTAGATGCGCGTGGACTCCTGCTCCTTGTTCGTACCATTAAATGTTGCGACCCGACCTGCATACCCGTTGGCCTCCAAGAAGTCTCGCAGGAACCGTTGGGTGCGCAAGGATTCGGTGAAGATGATGGACTTCTGGGATGCGCCAATTTTATCCATTTCCGTAAACCCGATCTTCAGCGCCGTGAGCAACGCTCGGGTCTTGGTATCTATGCCGATGCTACGCGCCCAGTTGATGAAGCTGGTCAACTCATCAATCTCGGCTTTCAGTTTCTCCTTGTCGAGCTTGAGTGGCTCTTCGGGCGGGGCAACTTCTTCCGAGGAGGATTCCTCGCCGTCTCCGTTCAAGAGTTCGTCAAGCAACTCGTCTTCAATCTCTTCGTCTTCAATGATCCGCTCGGCGAGGGTCGCGTCCACCTTGGCCTGGTCACGCATAGCGATAAGGCGGTCCCGCATGACCTCCAGGGTTCCAGCCACGGCCTGGGATGACGAGGCGAGCAGCTTCCGTACGATCAGTGCAGTCAGGTGCCGTTGTCGGTGTGGAAGAGCGTAGGTGCCTTCGCGCTTCAGAAAATCGGAAACGGCCTCATAAAGTTTGTGCTCCTGGTCCGTAGGCGTGAACGGGCGCGTGATAAGTCTGCGCTCGGTGTACTGGATGTACTCGACCACCTGGCTTCGTAGCGTGCGCTTGCAGAAAGTTTTCAGCCTTTCCCGGAGGTCCTGGATGTTGCTCTCGGCGTTGGCGTATTGACTGCGGAACGAGGGGGCGTCTCCAAAGATCAGTTCATCAATGATGGTCGAAAGCCCATATAGCTCCAAGAGCGAGTTTTGAAGCGGCGTGGCCGTGAGGAGTATCTTCCGATAGTCCTCCAGCGCCCACCGGATGTTCTGGCCCATCCGGTTGCTCTGGCGGTAGGCATTGCGAAGTTTGTGCGCCTCGTCAATGACCACGAGGTCCCATTGGATCGGCTTTATCTCGGTTGCCCGACTGCTGGCGAAGTGCATGGAGCAGAGGACTATGCGGTCAGTCATGAAGGGACTGGACTTTCCATCCCGTACTTCCTCACGGTAAGTCTTCGCGTCGAGAACGATTGAAGGGAGATGGAACTTTTCTTCAAGCTCCAGAGCCCACTGCTTCCGGATGGAGGCCGGGCAGACAATCAAAATGCGTCTGCGGCGCTCTGCCCAGTACTGGCAGATGGCCAGACCTGCCTCGATGGTTTTGCCGAGACCGACTTCATCTGCGAGCAGGACGCCCTTGGAGATGGGAGACCGCAGGGCGAAAAGCGCCGCATCTATCTGATGAGGATTGAGGTCCACGCAGGCATCGAAGAGGGCCCGAGAGAGTCGTTCAACCCCCGCCGCGCCGATGCGAGTCACTTCATAAGCGAAGTATTTTGCATGGAATGCCGTGCTCATCGTTTCGCTTTCCTCTTAGAGGACCTCTTTACCTTCACATCGAATTCTTCCTTCATCTCCAGTAGTCGGCGGAGCAAGTATGGTTGAGGACGCCGATGGCCGTTTTCCCATTGGTTGACCGTGCTAAAAGTTACGCCGACCTTCTGAGCGAACTGCTCCTGAGTCAAGCTCATAGCTTCTCGCAGACCCTTCACGAGTGCGGGAACATTTTTTTCTGCCATCAAAGACTCCATTACTGGGGTATTTCAAACGCTATATTACTCAAAATAGGGAATTTGTGTCAAACGCGGCTTAAGGCCGAAAGGCGGGAACCAGGAAAGGTCCTGTCAGGCTCTGCTCCAACTTTAACTGGTGAATCGAAGAATTGTGACCGCTCGGAAGGAGTCGGGGAAGTTACCGTCCTCATCCATGTAGCATGGGCCAGGGTTTTTTGGGGGGCAAGATGCAGACCTAGGGCCACTCAGAAATCCTCAGCAACTTATCAATTGTGTTTCCATTTTGATCTGTGACATAAGCCCAGGAAATGAATGAATGGCCTTGAGCGATTGACAAACCTCGGATAAGCACACGGTGATAGAGGCAGTGTCCACCTGGATTAAATCCCTCCAGCCGGTCTATGGCCGGGAGGCGGGATTCGGGGTCGTTAAACGCCAACAGTTCGCCGCACACGCGTCCCCAGCCGCCCAGGGGCGCGTCCGGGGGCTGGAGGGCGAGGTGTTGGGCCAACTTCTCTGAAAAGCGGCGTTGGGTGGCTACGTCGGCCAAGGGGTCGGAAGTGCCGTGGGCCAGGATGTGGGCGTCGGGGACTTGGAGGATGGGGATGCTGGAGGAGAACTGGTAGAGGCGGCCGGTGACTACGGCCTCTTCCACGGACAGGACGCCTTGGCAGAAGCGGTCATGATTCCAGTAACCGCGCTTGAGGGTCCCGTAGACAAATAGCTTAAGGAGGCCGTTCGTGTTCTCCTTCGGGGTGTCATGATCGTTCATTGGGTGTAGTCTACGGTTCATTGGACTACTCCTGCCGGTTCCGAGACTTTCCGGGCCTGCGCCTGGAAGGTGAAGACTTCCCTTGAGTACCCAGACAGATCATCGTGCCGGAACACAACCAGGCTCATGGGAGGCAGGGGAATCTCGACCCATCCGCGCTCGCCTGCGAGGACGGCGTCAAGGAAGGCCTGGTCGGAAGCGTAGATCACGGCCCGGTGGCGCTTGCTATAGCGCAGTTCGAGCGGCTTGTTGCCCTTGAGGACCAGGACTGTCCCGGGCATCTTACGCGAGGCCAGGATCGCGGTGATCTGGCCCCGGCAATGAGCGAGGTGGCGCTTGAATCTGTCGAGGTCAAGTTGCTCGTTCCTGAAGGAGCGGTCCGCCAGGCGGAAGATGATCTCGCTGTCCACCTCGGCGTGGCGCTTCAACTTGAATTTTTTGAAGAGATAGTCCGCGTTGTAAACCGTGCCATTATGAGTCCCGAGGCATCCCCCTGCTCGAAGCGGCATGTTGTTGAAGTTGTTATGCTCGTCACCGCGAGTGCGCCAGCGGTTGTGGCCGAGAAGGAGCGTGGTGCTGTTGCTCACGCCGGAGAGCAGTTCGTGATAAGCCTTGTCCATGATGAACTGCTCGGCGGTGACCGGGAGCTTGAAGAGCCGGTGCTCGCCGTCCAGGTCGAGCCAGGCCGCGCCAGTGGCGTGCGGGCCTCGCTCCTCGCTTAAGACAAGGAGGCGGGTGAAGAGCCAGGTGAGATGATCAAGTTCTTCGGGCTTCCTCCGCTTCTTGCCGAAGATGACTCCCGTAAGACCGCACATCAGGGCTGGCCTCCTTCCGGCTCGGGCGCAAAGCCCCGGAACACACCCTCGGCGTACTCCTTGGGATGCTCCTCGATCCAGCGCGTGGTCTCGGGGAAGCCGAGCTCTCCGGCGAGCCGGGCGACCAAGGGACGGTCGAGCATGTTGGTGAGGCCCGAGAGACGCACGGCGTCGATTCCCCGCCAGGCGCGATCCGGGATCATAACCGGCCCGGCGAGCTTGTCGTCCAGCAGTTCTGCCAGCCTGTGCGCGACCAGGGCATCGAGGAGGGACGAGGCCTTTTCCTCGGGCGTGTCGCCCACGACCGCGAGCTCGATCCCGGCGAGCATCTTGGCATTGCGCAGGACCATGTCAATGTAGTCCTCGATGCCGCGCTGATCCGAGAAAAGAGACGCGCCTTTCATGGCCCGCAGGACTTCGAGGGGCGTTTTACCGGTAAAGACCTCGCCGTCGCCGTCGAGCGGCTTGCCGTCAAGCGTGGTGTTCCTGATCATGACTCGCATGGTGTGCCTCCTTCCTCCGGGCCGGGGACGACCGCGATGGATTCGGCCTCGCCGTTCGCTTGCGGCTCCTCGACCGGTCTGCCCCGCTTGAAGGCCGAGTCCCCGGGCATGGCTTCGAGGAGGTGCTTGCGCGCGGTCTTGAACTCGTCACCGATTAGACCCAGGTGGAGCAGGAAGACCCGGAAGTCATAGCGGGCGCTCTGCGGGTTGAAGGTGCGCTTGCGGCTGGAGGCGGCGCGGCCGTTCAGGGACTTGGCGGCCACGGCCAGGACCAGCTGGACGTAGGCCTTGATCTTGCCCGCGTGGAGCGTGCCCTCGAACCAGCGGAACTCGACCGTGCCCCGGTACCAGACGTTGTGCAGATTCACGCCGTGGTAGCGGGTGCTGTCGAAGTGCTGGGGTTGCTGGTTGTGGTAGCCGTACCAGATACGGTTGAGTTGCTCCTTGGTCTTGGGGCGGCTCTGTTCGATCTGGGCGATCAACTCGTCGCTCACCGGCTTGGTGTAGGAGCGCCGGCGGTTTTCCTTAACGCCGAGCGCGTTGAGGATGAGCGCCTCCTGCTTGTAGACGATCTTGGCGAGGTTGCCAAGGGTGCGGCCGTCGAAGGCGCTTGCGTCTACGTGGACGTGGATGCCGCAACGGTCATCCACCTTGGCCCCGCAGGTCCGCACCGCGCGCACGACCTCCTGGAGGAGCGGCAGGTCCTCGTAGGTAAGGACCGGACTCACTACCTCGGCCCGCAGGCTGAAGGGCACGTTGATGAGCGAGCCGTCCGCCACCACCTTCCAGACCCGGCCCCGCGTGTCCTTGACCTCCCAGGGGTCATAATGCGAGGGCGTGCCCACGTGTTTCACCTCGCCGCCCACCGCCATCTGGATCGCTCTGGCCACCACCTCGCGTGTTCTTTTGACCGTTTCGATCTCGATCCCGAAGTTCAGTTCCCTTAGTTCCATCTTGCCTCCTTGCTTTCTCGTAAGTCGCTGTTTTTCCATACTCATTAGTATCTAGCTGATACACATGAACGCTTCTTTTTACGGAGAAAGCAAGTCAAATCTTCAAGTTTCCGCCGGCAGGATCTACAGGCAAAGGGAGCGGATGTACATGCCTAAAATTGCACTAAATTAACGCCTGGTTGCGGAGCGGCTAGAAATGGCCCATGAACCCCGAGGCTCAAAAAAGAACACAGGATGGCCGGTTTCCGGGCGGAAGCGGGGGCTCAGGTGGCCCTCTCCTGGTGGGTCAGCCCGGCGTCGAGGAGTTCCTGGTTGATCCTGCCCGCCTCGTGTTCCTCGCGGCGGATGGCGGCCATGAGGTCGGCAAACTCGGTAGCGCCGTCAGACGGAATTCCCAGCAGCCCTTCGATTCGTCTCAAGCGCTCCTCCAGGTTGGCGAGCAGGTCGATGGCGTGATCGCGCAGGATGCCGTCGCGCTTCTCCTGGGGCGAGGGGATGAATTCGGTCAAGCCTCCGGCTCTCCTCACGATCATCGCGGCCTCCCTTAGCTCAACGTCGCGCCGAGCGTGTGAATCCTCGGGTAGACCAGGTTGTTGCCGGTCAACTCGGCCTTGTAGCGGACCTTGTTCCCGTTGGGGTCGGTGAAGGTGCGGGTGAGCGTGTACTCGGTCCACTCGTAATCGATCTCGCGGGTCGCCGCGATAGACATGGCCTCCCAGGTCAAGCCGCCATTGTTTGAGGCGAACCAATTTATGGTGGTCCCGCTGGGGATGCTCATCTGCGCGTAGACCTTGGTGGAGGCCACACCCTGGGTGAGTTCGTTCTCGCGGTTCAAGTACGCTCCGGTCGGGTTGTTGAGGAAGCCCAGGAGGTTCACGTCCTTGAAGTTGAGCGCGGGCGAGTCGTTGACAACGCCGGTCGAGAACAGGGCCCGCACCAGCACTTGCCCGGCAAGGTTCGGCAGCCGCTCTTCTTCGGCGGGTACGATGGCGTCCCAGGTCACGCCGCCATCGGTCGAGTATTCCCAGACGATGGCCGAACCCTCGGGAGTCGAAGAATACTCGTCGAGGTTCAGGTCGCTGAACTGCACTCCGGTGATCGGCTGGAAGCGGACCTCGCCGCTGGCCTGGAAGTCGTAGCCATAGATTTTCATGGTGAGATCAGAGCCGTTGAGCGGAGTCCAGGTCTCGGCGTTGGAGCTTTCGAGAAGCACACCCGCGGTGTAGGTCT
>Ga0307378_10002305_pt1 | contig 29574 bp, 23 predicted proteins | sample UN1MG_FD_202238 | JGI IMG/M metagenome (GOLD analysis project Ga0307378, IMG submission 202238) | Soil microbial communities from Risofladan, Vaasa, Finland - UN-1 | ecosystem: Environmental > Terrestrial > Soil > Coastal area > Acid sulfate soil | place: Finland: Risofladan, Vaasa | collected... | reverse complement strand
AGACATTTATCATGTTTTCTGGCGTGAGATCAATTTCTGAGGTTCGACTCATACTTGAGGTTCCCAGGACACGAATAATTTTATCAGGAAGTAATAAAGTGACTTTCTTCATATCTACCCTCCTTAAAAAGCGATTCTTTTTAATCACACAAACGGAAGCCCAAAATATTATCCACTTAACCCACCACAAAATTGCCTTTACTTCTTCCTTATCAAAACTCATTGCCATTACAATTAAGGGCCGCTTTGATCTTCTGCATATTCACTGATTTTTATCAAACACATTTTTTTTATTCGAACGGTCTGATTGCAAGAGATATTTTGTCATTCGTGTAATAAAGTTCTATTTTTTCATAACGATTATAAGCCTTAAAAGCTTTTACAAATTTCGCATAGATTTCTGGAAATTTCGCCAGTTGCTTTGCCATTGTTTAAATCATCAAGCCTTTTGGAATTTATATTTTAATTATAATTTTTTTGCCATTCTCATTAAAAACAGCTGAGCAGTAAATCTTGATATCTTTGTCCTTTTTTAGTTTTTTAAAGTAATCAATTTCCTTTTCATTTTCTTTTATATTCGCAAAAATCAGCAGATATTTCTCTTCAGCCTCAAAGGCATTAGCAAGCTTCAGATTATCAAATTGAATTTCTTGAATGTGTTTTTTGCTGTGATTAATTATAAACTTGAATTCTATTGCTGCGATGAGATTTTTCGATGTGCCTTTTTCCCACGGTTTAATTTTACTAATATCCCGACAACGAACAACCTCAAATTCATTCTGCTTAATAAACACAGGATTAAGTATTGCCATATCATATCTGGCTCTCTTACCATTTTTATCAACCATGGGAGGGTTGCGTCTAAATTTTTTTAATGTAGGATATTCAGGATGCAAAACTATTGTCTTCTTTCCATCATTAGTATCATACTGTTTGGAAAATTCCTTTTGCCTATAAAAAGCATGATAGAAGTACTGGTGAAAATCATGCTCATTGAAAAAGTTATCTGGTTTTCTTTGGAATTGTTTGATGATAGTTTTTATCGTATCCTGTATTAATTTTTTATAATTTTCAATCATTCATAATCTCCTAAGATATAAAATTAAGAACATTCTTAAGCTTAGAATTTCTTAGCCCTTATTCTTTTTCTCCTGGCAAAATACAAAAATTATTAATTCACTCTGTAAATATGTTACTTCGGCGATAAATCTATACGAAAATTTTGGATCTCTTTTAAAATACCTTCCTCATCAGCAACCTTCTTTAAAAATTCGATCAAATCTTCTTGCCTTGGCTGCCCAAAAACCATTCGGTATATGACTAGCGTTCTTTTTAGATCTCTTAGCCGCTCAATATCTCTACTCATTGGCATACAAGGAATATTGCGGTCGATCTTTAAACCATTCTTTGTCTCAAAAATCCAGAATGGTACGATATCGTCTTCATTCTCTTTACGAATGGCCACACCTTTACTGAACAGAAAATCCCATGGATCATTAATTTCCTTACCAAAATCCCTGTAATTTTCCTTCAGTATATCCAATCCAAAATGCTTGGCCAAATTCCTGCGTATTACAAGTCCTTTATAACGATGAATACGCCCCTCCCTCTGTTCCAGATCAACCGGATTCGAAGGCAAGTTCCAATGATAAATAGAATGGCAATATTGGTGAAAATCCAGTCCCTCCTGCCCTATTGAAGTCGTAGCCAACAAGAACGGACGAAAAGGCGAATTAAACGAAGCTCTCACCTGATCCGACCTTGTAACTTCCTCCTCACCCTCACTTTTTCCTTCACCCAACCTCAAAGCATATCGACACCTAATGCTACACTTATTAAGCTTTACTTTCCAAAGCCTCGGTGTGACTTCAACATCATCAAAATCTAAATTAACTGTTCTAATCGATACAGCAGAATAAACAGCTTTGGCAATCAGCATAACCTCCTCTTCATATGGATGATCAATCAAACCTAAAGATTCTTTTAAAATATGTACATACTCATCCATGACGGATTGAAGATTTCCTGAAATACCATATTCAAGAACCCTTTCCCAGTAAGGTTCTTTATCATTTATGCTCCGTATCAATGTAATACTTTCGGGAAGATTATAAAGAATCCGAAATCCAGCACCGATCGATGCCGCACTTTGCAAAACTGGAGCTATACTAATACTATTTCCATCACTCCTCAAACGTAAAAGACTGCGCAAAGCAACAATAGCCGGGGATGCTAACGCCTGTTTAGTTAATATATCAACCAAATCCTGCGGCCTGCGACCTAATTCGAGATTTTCCGGTTTATTAAAAATTTCTTTAAAGCGCAAGACATGTTGTCTAAATAATGTTTCTTTATCCAATTCGCCCCTAGGCTTAATGATTTCCTCCCATCTGCAGCCATTATCTTTAGATGAAAACCACTCCTTAATTTCATCAGCATGGTAATAGCCGTCAAGCAATGCTGGTGCAGCCCAATACCATCTCTCATCAATCCTTCCACTTCTTTCCTCAGAAAACCCAACTACTTTCTCTAAGAGTTCTTCAATCCTTTTCCTGATTTCAACCTTCAACCGCACATAAGACGGAGGCCCATTCTTGGGCATAAGCTCTAAAGCAATCTTAAGAGGATATATCTCCTTGGCTAAGGTTAGGCAAGGATAAAGTAAAGTCAAATTCGCCATGCCTGCCAAACGTCCTTCTTTGCTGGTAAATATTATTAAAGGTCTCCGATTCTTTCGTTCTTCCCTATAATTACTTTTTGCACCACGAAAGGCTTTGACCATGCGGCGTTCTGCTTCATAACTACAAATCATAGCAATAACTTTTGGCACAACCTGCCACGAGGAAAAAATCAAACTCTTTGTATAAGCCTGTAAATTTCTATCTTTATATACACTCCTTGGCTTATAATATGGCAATGAAGGCGGCACCCAGAGTAATTTCCAACTGTCTTTATCAATTCCGTTTTCAATCAGCATTCTTAATTTTGCATTTGCCGGCTCAATCTGCTCAAACGACTCTATGGTTCCCCATTTCAGCATTTTATCAATATTCTTCTTTACAAGCTTTACGATAGTTCGATTTCCATTATCCTTAATTTCCTTTTTAAATCTTCGCTTAAATTCATATTCATCCATGAAATTTAGCAAATATGGAGCTGACTTCCAGTATTCAACAATATCGCAGGTTCCTAGTTCTTGAGATAACTTATCCAGAATCGAAAAACTTTCAAGATCCTTTAAATGGACACTACAGAAAGTTTTTTTTGTTTCTTTGACCATACCGTTCCGATCCAGAGTATGGGCGAGGCGTTCGGTTCGAATCATGACTGCTTGCAAATCTTCTTCAATTTCATTTTTTATTCCCTTAAGAGTCTCGAACTTATTAACCTTTACATTGAATAATTCATTACGAAATCGCCGTAATTTCTCTTCAAATCTTTTTGTTTTCTCATCGGAATTAAATAAAAACCCGACTGTCCGAATAAAATCTTCATAATGGTTATCGATATCTTCTTCCTGATGCATTGTATACATCTTGTAAGGCGTGGCCGAAAGCAGGATAATCTTCGTCGGCATTTCCTTATTTTTATAATTGAATAAATGTTGGGCCAAGCGGCTCATAGCATCCTTTCCATCTAGAAGATTCTTAAACCGCTGGAATTCATCCAGAATTACTATATCTGGCTCCAAGGCTTCCAGGCAGGCATGAGCTAGTATCATCCGCATTTCTCCTATGATCGAGGCTACATCACGCCGATCTCGGGCAGGTACATTTTTACTCATTTTATAAACCTTGAATCTTTGACACAGGTCTAAAAATCTGGATTTGATGTCAGGTTTCCCTTCTTTCTTGTCTTCTTCAATTTTCGCATCAAGAGCCTTTGTAAATTCCTCAGCCAGATCTTCATCAATTGAATAGTATTTAGGGAAATCTCTAAGAAGCTCATGCCAATTCTTCCTTGAAGCCCAATCCTGAAATACATTTATAGGACCCATTTTAGTCAGATTCCAGTGTTTCTTTAAAATGTTATAAAGCAAAGCTCTCTCCAGCATAATACCAGTGCGGGAATGCAGATCAAACGAAGTCCCGGGTGTAAAGGATATAAAATTCAATCTTCTATTCTTTAATCCGGTTATTTTCAAAGGTAGTAGTGTCATCCGCGAAACAAGCGAAAATTGTTTTGCCGATGTAATATTGAGACGATTGATATTCTGACTTGCTATCTCACGATTCGAACAGATATAGATCACATCAATTCGGCGAACTTTATCCCACAAATATTCAACACTCTTGGCGATTATTCCCCTTGCAACAAGTGTCTTGCCAAGACCAACCTCGTCCGCGATAAGAAATCGATTCGTGAAATCTTTGTCTTTATAAAACCGTTTGAAAACTCTCTCAACCGATTTTTTTTGAAAATCTTTTAGTTTGCTTAAAACCTTGAATGTATCAGGGCATTTCTCTTGAGAATTCATATTTTTCCCTTTGCCGCTTGAAACGATGCCCATAGATCTTTAAATTCATCCGGGATAATCTTTGATCCCTCTTCTGTCTTTGAAATATCCGTGATTAATTTGGAAATCCTTCTTATCTTCTCTGGAGAACGGCTATAAGCACGCACAAGTTCCTCAAATAAAGGCATGTCTTCGAAAAAACTCCAATCTTGTCCTATCTTTCCTATACCTCCTATTTTAGCTGCAATATCCAATGTCAAATAAGAATATTCACCTTCATATAACAAAAGAAGCAAGTAGCGCAGAAAATTCTCCTGATTTGATACAATCATCTGCATTATTTTTTCATCCCGATTTTGAGGCATCCCCTTCACAGGTAGATTAAGAACAAAACTTATAGTTTTTTTAAGTGGTTTACAATTTAACTCAATCGCAAAAAGACCCGTAATTTTATCTACACAAACATCATTAAAAATAAAAGGCAAAAATGGTCCTGGAAATTTAAGACTTAATGCAGATCTTTTTCTCAAACTAATGGGCCAAACCAGGCCTTCAATGTCTCTAGCATCTGGAAATTTCAATCTTGGCGAAAAATGCAGTTCTAAATTATAATAATTCCTGATTTTCGATGGTGAAACTTTCACGAATAAAGCTGATTTAGCAAAACTTCTCTGTAATCTTTCAAGTTGCTTTTTCAACGCTCTTTGTGCTTCATCTTCATCAATAACATTTTCCGGTGGGATGTATTCTCTTAATAGGTCCATAAATGTCGTGGGCCCTTTCTTTTCTTCATTTTTCTCGTAAATAAATTTGTTAATCCCTACCCTACTTTTTTTCCCTTTTAACTCAACCATAAACTCAACATTACAATTGTCAAAAGCAGCATTTGTGGCATTTGCTGAACCAGTCCAAAGATATGCATTCCAACCTAATTCAGCCAAAAAAAGTTTAGCATGCAATCCAGATAAATCACTCTCCTCATCAATTGGGGATTTCTTTGCAGCCTCACTGGAAATTTCTATCTGTATATCTTCTTCCTCACCCGCAGCTTCATCCATAACATATTTACTATCGAATTTTTCCAATGTCTCAGGCTTTAACAAATCCAATTCCTCATTTCTAGAAACAAGGATATTCTCTGATTTATCATGGGCTAATCGCTTCAAAAGACTATTAGTCACAAATGGAGAAATCACCAACATACGCCAATAATCCTCGCGAATCGGGAACTTATGATACCCAGATATTCCCAATGGCCAGAAGCGGAAATCATCATAATACGAAGGTGCCTTAAAATCGACATGCTTGATTTCCTCAGCTATTGAATCAATATTTTTCACAATTCTTTTTTTAATCGGTTTCTTTGCTAAGCCAGGCAGTGCATTTATAAAGTCTGATAATGCCCTGTTTCTTGCAAATAAACGGTCCTTCACCTCACCCTCAAGAGTCAAAATAGTATCCCAGGATTTATCAAAAGTAATATTTCTAGACAAACACAAAAAACGATAAAAAACTCTTTCCCCTTTTTTATCAATAAAACGCAGAACCCAGATTTTCGGATGAAAAACACCTTCAGGATTGGGCGGCAATACTTCGATTATCATATCTTCAAGATAATTAAAAAGCGGATTAGGCGAAGCAGGCACTTTTATAGCTCCGTTCTGACAAAAAACATAAAACCTACTGGTCATCCTTCGAGTGGCTTCTAAAATAGATATCGGATCTTTATAGATTTCTTCCTTTTTCCCGACCTCGAACTTGGCAAAAGATAAGGGAACAGCAAGTAGAGTCAACAAGTTCAAGGTATAAGTTGTGGCTACAGCTCGGTCGAATTCAAAACCAAAAGGAGGACGGAGGGCATTTATATATAACTGTCTATCATTCGGATCAAGCATGATTAAGTGTCAACTCCTCCCTAATCCTTGTAATATATCATTAATAATCCGTTTTGATACCGCCCATCTGAAACCAAGATAATAAACACCGGATTCTCCGGACCAGTTATCAAGCATGCGCTTATTTTTAAGTCTCGATTTCTTTCCTTTTATACGCACTTCTCTTCGATAAATAAGACTACGTGCCTGCTCGTTTTCGCTTAGCCGGATCAAATTTTTATTCTCCTTCACCAAATAAATCCAATATTCTATGAACCTCCGTGTTTGAATAGGGATATGGCTGTTTTCGCTAAAAACGATCTCCCAGAATTCATTCAGATCCCAAGTTTTTATGTCATAAAAACGCTTTTTTAGTTCATCTGCCCATCTTTTAATTTTCTCTCTATACTTTTCAATCAATTCTTGATTTTTAGCTTTTTCAGAGAGCATTAGATTATAGACTAAGATGGCTCCGTGAATTGACTCGGAAAAATTCCTGGCATGCCAGATTATCCTTTGATGTTCCTTCGAAAATAGAGCAAATTGCGGGTGCTGCCAGACAAAATTAACATCAGTGATTTTAGTTTTATCCACAAGACAAGCCAATAGGCTGCCAGAACAACTTGCTAATATTCTATCATGAAGATACTCTGCTTCTTGTCTAGAAAGTGAAAAATCGGCTCCTTCGGGAAAATTCTTAGTTGGTGAAACTATATTCGGATCCCAATTATAGGCGTCAGATGAAACTAACTCATTGTCATCAGATTTAACAATATTTTTCCTGTAAAAATAAAAGCTATCTAATGATCGGAAATACTGATACAAAGAACTGTTAAACCTACGGATTCCCCATCGACCTAATCCTGACCAATACATATAGCTTGGAAGGATTTTGAGATTATCAAGAGCAACTCTGCCAATAACTCCATCTTCTTCTCCACTTTTTAGAAGCTCCCTGATAAGCTTGATTTCAGCTTCCCTGGAATATTCCTCAATATCCTTTGAATGAGTCTGTTTCCGCTCATGCTTCATAAATATCCATGGTACAAAGAGCATGTATTTTGCCCTGGTATGAAGCGTACTAGTTCCTGGGAACAAAATTTCCGAAAAGGCATCTCGAACCGTCCCTATACCCAGCTCTTCCCGAATTTCTTTCTCGTTGAATAGATGGAGAATCTCCATCATTTTCTGACGGTCGTCCTCCGCAAAATCAACCCATTTAAATGATGATGACATTTTTAATGATATAATTATTCAATATTAAATTATTTTACTCTCTTTTTCTGATGTCTTATTACACCCCCCAAATCTCTAAAAATTTGGTTCAGGATAAAAATGTATCAATAATACCTAGGTTACTTCAATAGCCTCTTAAGGTGAATCGAGGGGTGATTTTCTGCTTTGTCTTTTTCGTGGCAAAATCTGTTGACATTTTACTCAATTGTTAAATTATATTGAGCCTTCGGAATTATTATTAACATCAATTGCAAAATAATATCACTTCAATCTGTAATAAATTCTAGAGATTCTATCTATTTCTTTTTCAAGCTCTTTTCTGTTAGTTTGGGAATAATGCCTAATCTTTTCTACTGGGATATCCCGCATAAACTTAGGACTTCGTAGTACTCTTTCTACTCTGTTCCCAATCGCAACTATTAGACGAGGACTAACTTCTTTTATTTCCATCTCAAGAATATCTCTGTGAATATTACTATCAAGTTCCCAGAAGCTCTTTTCCAGTTTCTTAACTGTAATTGAATCCAAGTTGTTCTTTTTAATCAGATCTGTAATATATACTCCTTCAAGTCCGTAATTCTTTAATAAATATATCAGTGTATTAAGGTTTCCTGGTTTGGTCCCCCTACTTGGGACTTCAGCAACGAAAAATACTTTACTCTCTCCATCCCAAAGAATACCGTCGTCTGAAAAAAGCCAGAAGTTATCTTTCAACTTTCTCTTTATTTCTTTTCTTATCTTTAGTAGTTTTTCATTCATGTCCATTTTGCCTCGTTGTAAATTGTGATAATGAATCATATGCCATCTTTTTCATATTCTACTGTAAAATTCTATTCCTCACAAATTTCTCTAGCATAGCTGTATTTTTTATTTTCTTTATTATTGTTGTTTTACCACCACGTTTAAAGCCCTTTATCACTACATCAAGAAATTTCTGATCTTTATCGGAAAAGAAGGGGAAAAATAAAGCCTCCTTTATAGAGGCAGTTGATCTGCTAACAAAAACATATAGGATTAAAATTACTTTTTGAATTCTCAGTAATCTAATAATATCCTTTTTATATCTGTATTAACTGCATTCCTTTTTTTCTCATACAGAGATTGATTTGATTTTGAATTATTGATAGTTTTGGTAAAATAATAAATAATATAAAGATGAAACGTAATTCCTTAATGAAGTATTATCGGAATCCTTCAGACAGAAACAAGTTTAAACAATAGCTGGGTTAAAAATATCTTGGAGAGGTGCAAAAATGAAGAGTGGCAGAGAATCTTTTACTATTCCGCAAGGATTTAGTCCAGATCCCAATGTAAAGGAAAAAATTGAAGAGTTTCTTAAAGTTTTTCAAACGTTTGAAGAAAAGAACGGGGTAAAACTCTTAATTATGTTTGATAAAAGAAGCGAAGCTTACTACATAAACTGTCACCTCGATTCAAAAGTTCTTGTATCGAAAACAGATTTAGATACTGTACTTGATCCTACAGAAAGCGAAGATTACAAACTTAACCGAGGAATATATATTGATACTTATGCATATCGATTGATGAAAGACGATGCATTAAAGGGAAGAAGCTTTGAAGATTTAGTCATGGAATACGACACTTCTTACAGGTCTGATATGCCACTCAAAGTTTTTGGTGGGCAACACAGAATTATGGCTATAAAGGAGGCTACTAAAAAGAATGTCCTAGTTGTACATGGAGTCAGAGTCTATTTTGGTTTATCCATTGAACAAAAAGTTAATATCGCAATGGCAAACAATACTTCAATTGCTGTATCGAATGATCTACTGGACAGAATGCAAGAAGATCTCTTAGGCACCGAACTAAGAAATTGGTCTCAAACAATAAAGTTGCTTAGCGAAGGTCAAAATTTTGCCGATAAAAGAAGCCCTGAAGGAATCCCTACCGTCCGGATAGCAAGGACTTTATTAGTGAATTTTTATCATGGTAAAGACTCAAAAGAAGATGATTTTCATCTTCCTATAGTTTGCATTTCAGGTCCTGGTATAGATGAGCATTATAAAAATTTGCGCGACAAAATTGACTGGTCCGACAATGCCCTTCAAACAATGGGTCGAAAGTTTGCTCAACTTCACAAGTTGCAACGAGGACGAGTGCTTTCCAGAGATACACATAAATATTTAGAGTTTGCAAATAAGGCCATGCATCCATGTGTAGCAGCAAGTTGGGCATATACTGTTGGTTTTCTCCTGCGTAAACCTAGAGCATTAGAAAATCACTATGCACTTGGAGACCTTGCTCCTCCTGGAGATCCACTCACCGCAACAGCACTTTCAAATGCACGATTAAAAGGTGTAGATCCCGACACTTATCGTGGTCTTGGTGCACGTATCAACAATGTAGAATTGGGGCGAATGCTTGAAGTTTTTTTATTGCAAGCAATAAAAGCAAAACAACGTGGAATTACTCAAAAACTTGCCAATGTAGCAATAAAGTCTTACGAAGCTAAGAGGACTAAGCGTGATGCAGAAAGAGCTTTAAAGGGAATATAATATGTTTGAAGAGTATCTCCAAGATTCAAATTATTTCGCTATTAAAGCATCAAATGAAAGTAGCGAACGGGAAATAAAACGATATTATCGAGTAGCAATCTTTTGCGCAATGAGTGCAGTTGAGGCATTCATAAACTATGTTGGGGACACATTAATCCAAGGCGAAACCCTTCAGCCGTACGAGATATCCTTTTTAACTGATAAGAAGTTCGACGCTTCAAGAGGAACATTCCAAATACTTAACCAGACGGAGTATCATAGAATGGAAGATAAATTGAAATTTCTGATTTGTAAGTTTGCCCCTCATTTCGATTTTAGCCATTCTTCTTGCTGGTCTCGTCTCCTGGAACTCAAAAAGCTTCGGGACAAAATTACACATCCACGACAAGATGAAGATGAAATAGATATTGCTGAATATAAAAAGAAAATAGAGATAGGTCTCTCTGCAGCTATTAAAATTATGAACTATCTTTGTAAAGGAATATTCAAACGTCCTCTTAGAAAAAAGATTCTTGATCTAAGCCTATGATTGACAATGTAAAAAAGCTGTTATACTCAAACAGTTAATAGAAATTCCGAACAAAATATAAAATCATCCTAATGTGCATTAAACGCATGACTCTTTCACAACTAATTTAATATCGCATTGACTCACGTTAAATGTAACTTTAAAAAAGTTATTGCCTTACGGATAATGTAACCTAAAGCTTTTAAAAAATTAGAGCGGAGGTTATCAGTGATAATAGTTTTTACGGTCTTGTTGCCTCATGATAAAATCTTACCCTACTTTAATAGTTGACGTTGGTCACCCCTATAATAAAATCCTCAGCCATTCAAATAAAAGAAACCAAATTTTTTAGTTTCCTGAATTCTTTTGCACTCAAAGGCTCTTTGTATAGTTCATTAACAAGCCATAACCCGCTCTGACATATTTTAGCCTTTGGGGAGTGTAAACCCAGCCATTTATCTGATGGTCGACATTCATCACACCAGGAAACGGTTGAGATAATCTTAGACTCTAGATTTAAACGTATACTCTTTTCTGCTACTTCAAAGGCAACAAATGAAAAATGCCCTTAAATATAGGCTGAGACCTTTTTCTCAACCTCCTCCTGCTTGCCCCAGTCTACAAAATGACCATATCTATCCTTAGCCCTGCGTGTTGTTAAATCCCAATTCCATTGTTTAAGGAATTGATCACTTTCACGATTCAGAATTGCCCTTCCAATGTTTTTACGAAAAATGCTGCGGTCTTTGTTCTCATTAATATAATGCTGCTTTAGCCTTGATCGCAGTTGATTTTCTCCTGTATGTGTACCAATTCTTACTATTCTATCTACACCATGTGCATTTTCCCCAGATTCAAACAAAACATATATCCCGTTGCGGGGTATTTTGCTCACTTCAAACGGAAATACAAAGCGTTCAAGCTTGTTGAAAACTGAATGTAATTCAGCACAGATTTCACACATCGCCAACCCTATTTTTAAGGAACTGTAACTGCTTTCCAATAGTAAAATTTTTAAGAGGAATTTCACATGACATTAAGTGAGGTATTAGGTACTTCCTGTAATGCTTTCCTGCTAATATAATGAAATGATCTTGCTCTAAATCAGCCTCTGCCTTAATTTGGTCTATTACCTTACTAGCCCATGCTATTCTTTGACTAGCTCTCATCTCTTTTAATGTCACATCATAGGGCTCGATCTCATCATCTAGAGAAAGAAGTCCATACGCTGCAGATAATATAAATATATCATCCGGTTTTAGTTTGCGAGCATATTTTAAATTAAGTTTAAAGAGAGCGCTTGTATAAATATCCGCTGCCTTAGCTTTGACTTCCAGCTTCTTACTAACACAAGATATAAGTACTATTTTCTTAATCGGAAACTCTCTCTATAGCTTGACTATCCAACTCCTTCAAGCTTATGCGGTCCAATTGCCCTTATTATTAACTTGGATTCCTTTGAATCTACTGGATCAAAATGAATGCGGTACTTTAAATCAATTCTACATCTTATTAAAGTCTCTCCATTTTTTGTAAACTTTTCAGTTCCTAGCCCAGGATCCTTTGGATTCTTAATATATTTTACTATTGTTTTCGGAACTTTAGTTTTCACTTTTTTTGGCAGTTCATTAAATTGACCTAACGTTTTAAATGAAAACACTATATCTGGCTTTCCAGAAACGGATAATTCTTTAAATTCTAGTGGATTATTTTGAGTTGGCACAAAATCATCTTTTTTTCTTTCCTGTTCGCTTATTTCCTCCTTAGGAAGCCCTTTCTTTCTAACATCTGAAATATCTGAAAGAAAGAGCAGTTTCTCATACCGGGTTTTAAAAAAATCTTCATATCTAAATAAATTAGTTAACTCAGACTCATCTCCCATCAATCCTTTAAATTCTAAAAAACTACCTATAGATTCTAATAAAGAGGAGCCAACATTTTGATCGCCAAAAGCATGATAGACTCTTGCGGATTGTTTAATAATATACCAATTAATAAGCCTTCGGTATAAATTCTCTGCTGTCAAATCAATAACAATATTAATTGAAAAAAGCTTAATATACCTAATTAAGATTTCTGTAAGCTCATTTTCCCATATGTCAAAAATTATTTGAGAATCTTTTGTGTGTAGGCTGTATAACTGTATGTACTCTTCAGGTGTTAAAACCCCATACAATCCGGATAAAATAAGCACATGATGTTTGCGTTTAATCCAACTTTCCTCGGATATTTCACGATAGAGTCGGCCTATATATCTTTTTTTAGCCTGTAAATATTTCCCGTTTTTATTTCCCCCAAAATCAGGCCCTTCTACTAAACCAGAATTATAGGGTAAATCTACAAGTCTTTTACCCGCTCTGCTAAATGAGCCGTCTTTTATATGTGCTAGAACAAGTTCCCGGAACTCAAGTAGGTCTTGTCCTGTTTTCTTGTCTAATAAATTAATAAGGCTGGATGATTTATAATATTCCCCATGTCCCCCTTTTTGTTTGTGGTTAGAGCAGGTAATTAAATATAAGATTTTGCTCTTTTTATATATTGATTTGTTCATTTCATAGTTTTGTCTCTAATTAACTTATCAAAATAATTAATTCTCCATAAAATGTTCTTTATACCAAGAGAGAATATTTGAAAAATAAAAACTCCTTACTAATTGTATTTCTCTTCCGCGAAGTCAACCCAATAAAATCACAAAATCATACAAAATAAATTAAAACCCCTCTGGAACCAAGCCCAGATTATTGATGCTTGCATTTACAAATTCTAAGCTTTCATGAACCTTTGAAATTTCCTCATAATCCCAAAATTTTAATTTATCCTTTAAATCTTTAACATCTCTCACATGCTTTTTAATTTTTTCAATCTGATTTGCATCAGAAACAGCAACAACTCCTTGAACTGCTGGATTGATCAATGATTTTAGAAGATTCAAAATCAAGCTATCAATGCTTCCTTTTGTTTGAACCTCAAAAACATATATCACCCTGCCCATATTACCAATCGTTGATTCCCAAATTGTATCAACTTTTGAGCCTTCAGATACCTTCTGTTCAATCTTTGCTGTAAGACCTAACCATTGACCGATATCTCTTAATTTATCCCGAATATCATCATGAACAAACTTATCCTGTTCTGGGGTTTTTATATCTGGCTTCTTTTCGGTCTTTTTTAAATATATCTTACTAAGATTATCTTCTACTTGAAGTTGAGCCCATATAAAATAATCAACTATCAAAAGGTCGACATCTTTAAGTCCTTGGTTTTCTAATTCAACTGCTATTTCTTTATTTATATCGCACAAATGCTTATATACTTTTCCGGTAAGTTGATAATCATAACGAGGGAGATTATCTACATTAAGATAATTTAGCGCTACATAAGCTCTGCGATTCCAAAGCATGTATTTATCTGGATGGGATTTGCATAAAATCTCGCTAATCATTGCTGGCCCCATCCCATTTATTTCTGTACGGAAATTGTCCCATCTTTTCTCAATATCTTCATGCCCCCAGACAAGGTTGGCTAAGTTTTCTTTTATATTATCAAGCCCATTATCTTCTATGATCTTATCAACAATATAATGTTTATTACCCCAGATAAGCATTGCCCAAAGTTTTGAAAGATATTCATATAATTTATCAGAAGACATGGTAAGAATTCTTTCCTTTGTGAATTCTTGATAATAACTTATTAATTGTTTTCGTTCTTCTCTATCTTCCTCATACGATTTAAAGTCTTTTTTAATTGAACTAATATAATCCCTAATATGTTTTCTTAAAAGTTCCTTATCCATTTAATTAGCCTCTCTTTTTATTTTGATTGTTTAAATTTATTCATATAAAGCCTTTCCATAACCTTAAACATCCTGCCATGATTCGGGTATTTAAGGTGCAGCAACTCGTGGATAATAACCTCTCCACGCATCTTTTTTGGCTTCTTCAGCAATTCCCTCTCAAAAGTCAATCTCCCTTTGCTCGAACAGCTTGCCCATTTACGCTTCATCCCTCGTAAGTGAATCTCTTTGAAATCAACGCCAATCTCTTCAGCCCACTGCCTCACTTCATTTTTAAAATCTACAGCTAATACAGTTCTTCCCATTTCGTTTCGCCTCTTATCCCCTTAAAATTTTCAATATTCTTTTTGCCTCATCAGCGACCGTCTTCGGTTGTTTTTTCCCTACCGTGATTAGCATTCTATAAAGCTCTGTTCTTACCTCCCTCTCCTGGGCTTCGCTCCATTTCCAACTCGGGAATTTTTCAAATACATCTTTCATTTGATTGGCTTTTTCTTCGGGATCCTTAACCTCTTTATCCTTCAATAACCAGTAAACTGTAAACACTTCTGCTGTCATATTTTTTGCCTTCTGCTCTTTGCACGCTGCATTGATTTCTCCAATCAAGTGTTTCAACTCTTCCAGGATTTCTCTTGTCCTTTTCTGTCTTTCCTCATACATTTTCGCAATCAGTTCGGCCTTTTCTCCAATAGATATCAAATAAGGCGATTGCTTCCCTTCCTCTCCGATAAATTCCCTGATGCTCTTCAATAAATTAAAAATTTTCTCTGTTTCAGTGACCTGGCTACCTTCGATCTTTCTTAGCGTCTCCACATCTATTTTGTAAACTTCGAGTGCAGGCCTTATCTTACCTGTTTTTGTATGTTCCTGAACAAGCTTGGCAATTTTTCTTGAGAATTCCTTGTCGATAATAATACCCGGTTCATAAGCCTCCTTCAGGATCCTATATATCCTGGCAAGCGTCTCAAAATCCTCAATGAAAGTACGTAAAAATGCATCCGGAGACAGAATGTCGTAGATATCTGAAAGCTCTTTATAAAATTTGTAGTATTCATGTCGCCGCTTTTCATCCCTAAAATCTTCCACAATAGCTTCCACAGTCTTATCCCAGCCTTTCCCCTTCAGAATCTTCAGATACTCCTTCCTTGCTTTCTCCATCATCTCCTTAAATCTTTCCTTCAGAACCTCAATATCATGGACAACTCCCTCGATATCTTTTGAATCGAACGCCAGAGCCTTCTCCAGATTCCCAAAAACACCTACAAAATCCACGATCAATCCTCCGGGCTTTTTCCGCTCGTTCTCATCTTCATAAGGCCTGTTCACCCTGGCGATGGCCTGCAACAGCACATGATCCCGCATCGGTTTATCCAGATACATGCAGTACAGAATGGGTGCATCAAATCCAGTCAACAACTTCTCCGTTACAATCAATATTTTCGGCAGTGCATCCGGTTTCCTGAAAGCTTTCCTCACCTTCTTTTCTTCAAGCTCGCTTAAATGGTACTTTGCCAATTCCTCCGTATCATTATGAGCCGCACTATAAACGACTGCGGAATATTCCTCTGGAAGATGCTTGTCCAATTCCTTCTTAAATCTAGCGCAGGCTTCTCTATCGACACCCACCAGGAATGCCTTATACCCAAGAGGTTCAATATTCTCTTTAAAGTGCTTCACGACATATTTCGTAACTTCCTTAACACGTTCCTCATTTTTGAGCATGTTCCTCAAATTAACCGCCTTCTCCAGTACTTTATTGAGCTCTTCGACATCGCTCACACCTTCAGCTTCTTTAAGATCAAGGAATTCCCTGTCCAGGATTTCCTTATCTACCAGCAGCTTATTGGGTGCAAGACAGTAATGAAGCGGCACGGTTGTCCCGTCCTCTATGGATTCTGAAATGCTGTATTTATGGAGATATCCCAGCGGAGGATCATCTTTCCCAAAAACAATAAACGTCCCCTTCCCATAGGCTGTCTTATCTATCGGAGTTCCCGTAAATCCCATGTAGGTCGCATTGGGAAGAGCACCCATCAGGTAATTCCCGAGCTTTCCTCCTGTTGTCCTGTGGGCCTCATCAACAAGCACAAATATGTTTTCTCTAGTATTGATATTAGCCGGCATCTCATCGAATTTATGGATCATCGAGACAATCAGCCCTTTTTTATCCATAGAGAGGAGTTTTCGAAGATGCGCTTTGCTCTCTGCAATCTCCACTGCTTCTATCCCAACAGCCGAAAGATTACTAAAAAGCTGGGATTCAAGTTCATTTCTGTCCACAAGCATGATGACTGTTGGATTTTTAAAGACGGCGTTTTCGATAATCTTTTGAGCCGTCACGATCATAGTGAATGTCTTTCCGGATCCCTGCGTATGCCAGATCAGTCCTCTTTTTTTTTCTTCAGACGCTGCTCTCTTAATCAACTCATTAATTGCAGACATCTGATGAGGCCTGAGAACAACTTTTTTCAGTTCGTCATCCTGCCTGGTGAAAAGAATGTAATCAGTGATAATCTTAACGACGCGTTCTCTGTCAAAAAAAGTCTTGACTAGTGTCTCGAAATTGCCTTCGAGTTCGTCTTTCCAGTTGAATATCAATTTCGAGGAGGTGTTCCATGTGGCACTGTAGTAATATTTCAGGACATGCGTGATCGCAAAAACCTGAAGGATGGCCAAAAGCTCTGGACACTCCCTTTGGTATCTTTTGACTTGTTCTAAGGCATCGGCCATTCCTCCCAGCTTATGAGAGGCTTTTGTTTCTATGAAGAATACAGGAAAGCCGTTTATCAAAAAGACAATATCTGGTCGGATTGTTTTTGTTCCGTTTGTGAAGATGAATTCGTCAGTCACATGGAATCTATTGTTGTCGATTTTTTTCGTATCGATCAATCGGACATTCCGTTCGCATCTTTCATCTGGAATAAAGAGCGTCCGCAATCCTTTGAGATATTCCCATATTGTAAGGTTTCCCTCTATTGTGGAAGGTATTCTTTCTATGGATTTTATGAGTTCTCTTGCAAGACTAACATTCATAAATTTTGAATTCAGCTTGTGCAGTTGCTCTATGAAGATATCGCGGAACAAAAACCCAGTTTCTCCTTCTCTTAGCCGAACAGCCTCTTCCTGGTTGACATATTTCCATCCCAACTTGAGGTGCATTTTTCGTCCTCTGGAGTCGGCATATTCCGCATGAGGCTCCCGCACGTATTGAATAATTCGGTTCTGGACCGAACCTTTTTCTCCGCCTATTTTATAGCTCATATCTCTATATCCAAATTATTGACTCTGATTCTTCCTGTCATGAGATTATTTAAAAGCGTTTTAAAAAGTTCGTCAAGAGCCTTCTTTTTGTTTTCTTCAGCCTCAATTTTTTTGTCAACGCTAGAAAGGATGCCGGCTATTTTTTGTTGGATAGGGAGAGAAGGTATAAATATTTTCTTTTTTTTTACATCTGAATCAGTTACAGCAGGATAACTTGCACCACTTTGAAATATTCCAAGCTCTTCTATGAAGATATCTCTCTGTACAGCATAAAACAGATAGATTGGATACATAATTTCTTTATTTGTTCTTAGCACGCAAAAAGCTGTTGAACATATCTCTCCAGCAAAGTCTTCATCAATGAAGGTTAATCTTTTTAATGTTGGTCTTATGGTTGCAAAAATTACATCATCTTTTTCTACAATCTTTCTGGCTCTACTAGGTGAATTTTTCCCTTGATATATTTTATATTCTTCTATTTTTAAATTTTCTCTATTTATACTTGAAACATCAATATATTTGAAATCTAACGATGGCGTCTTTCTAGGGTCCTTATTACTTGTTTTTTCTATAATATCATCTAAAGCCACTTCTTGCCAATCCTCTGGTGCCATTCCAATCTCTGTTTTCTTCAACTTCACCTTCTCAGCCTCTTCGACCGACACAGCCCCATAAGTGAAAAGATGTTTCATCAAGGATTTTTTAAGTTCTTTTGCGGCTTTTATGACCTCTTCGGTTTTTTCTTTCGCCTCCTGCACCGCCGACAACACCCCCGCAATTTTCTTTTGCTCTTGGATAGGAGGGAAAGGGATCAAATACTGTTCTAAATCAGGTTTTTGCAAGCTTGGAAGAGTAGTTTTAGCGTGTTCCCCAGATAATGGATTGAATAACATATAATTGTATAAGAAAAAAATGTCTATATCTTCTTTCCAATCTAAATAGAAAGTTGTATCAGAGGGATAACATTTCTCCAGACATAGCCACACGCTTCCAGCCGTCCCTTTTCTTCCTATAACCAAGGTTGGAAAATTGACAAGGCTAATATTTGTGGTGGCATAAATGCCTCCTGAGCCTACAACATTAATATTCCCATTACTTTTAGGTTTTGCCTTCCCATATTGGATTTTTGCAATCTTCTCAAGACTAACTCTATCCCAATCTTCAGGCAAAATATCATTAATAGTATCTGTATATTCACTGAGATTAGCCTTTCTTTTATTCGCTCTCATTTTTCCAAACCTAATTTTATTAGGACTTCCTTTAACTTCCCATTTGTATCCTTCCTCTCCTCCTCTGCTTCTTTAAGAAGCACAACTGCATCTTCGAGAAGCAACGTATTATCCTCCCCTTTTTTGGCGACATATCGGGATGGGCTGAGGTTGTAATCGTTCTTGATGATCTCCTCCTTATTTACAATCTTGCTAATTCCTTCTTTTTCTTCCCAATTCAAATAAACCCCTGATATCTGCTCAATTGAACTACCTGGAAGAAAGTTTTTAGGCCTGCCCTTTTTATAAAGGGTTGAGCCATTGATTAGAAGAATTTCGTCGGCGTTTCTTTTATTTTTGTTTATGACCAAAATAATCCCCGGGGCTGTGGTGTTGTAGAACAGATTTTCAGGCATGAGGATAACAGCTTCTACCAAATCCTTTTCTACAAATTCTTTCCTGATATCCCTCTCTCTATTTTTTCCAACATTCCCGCTTCCTCTTGAGACAGCACCTGTATCCAGAACAACAGCCATTTTCCCTTGGTCGCTGAGAGAGGCGAACATATGTTGGATCCATCCCCAATCTGCACTGCTTGAAGGAGGATAGCCAAATATAAAGCGGTTGTATGTATCGTTTTCAAAAACGTCTTGAGAAAAATCCTGATTCCACATGGGATTGGCAGTAACTATATCGAATTTTCTGAGTGAACCTCCTGATGATGTAAATGAAGGCCTTGTCATTGTATCACCTAAAGCAATCTGGGCTTCTATATCATGGATAAACGCATTCATTTTGGCCATTGCAAAGGTCGAGTGGAGGATTTCTTGGCCATAGAATTTTAGGGGAGGAAGGGACGTATCTTTCCCAAATTTTTCTTTATATCTTAAGAAACATTTTATAAGGAGACCACCTGAACCACAGCAGGGATCATATATTTCAATGCCTGGCTCTGGATTAAGGATGTAGGACATTAATATGGCAATCTCTCTGGGAGTATAGAATTCTCCGGCGCTCTGTCCTGATCCCTCTGCGAATTTTCTAAGGAGGTATTCATAAGCTCGGCCCAGTATGTCAGGTTCTACATCCTTAAGTCCAAAGCGGTATCGGCCAAGGATGTCTATGAGGAGGCGGAGCTTTTCATCGCTAAGGACTCTCTGTCCTCCAGCGGTCTCGTTGAAATCCTTTATGTCTATGACTCCTTTGAGCTTTGGGTTTTCTCTGGCAATGATGCGGACAGCGTCAGTAAGATGCTCGCCGAGGTTTGTGGTTTGGAGAGCAATGTTCTTCCAGCGCGATTTCTCTGGGATGTAGAAACGGACAAGGGCATGGTCCTCGATGAGGAATTGCTCTGCGTTTTCTTTTCCACCAAAGTCCTCAGAGAGTTTGAGAAGTTCATCCTCGAAGACATCAGAGAGACGTTTAAGAAAGATAAGGGGGAGAATGTAATCTTTAAACTTAGGTGCATCCACTGGCCCTCTTATCTTGCACGCAGCCTCCCAAAGCCAGGTTTCTAGGGTTGTCATGTCTAGATCATTTTTTATACTTTGAGACATTACTCCTCCGTTTGTTTGCAGGTAATATAATTTATTTTTTCGATTTCCAATATATATCAATTTCAGGCCCTTCTAATAAAATTGTTCTATTCTCTCTCCGAATGTAAAATTCTTTACCGTCTAAAAATTGCTTATTATCAGAGGGACTAATATTTATTGAACAAATATCTTTGTTTTTATATTTCAATTGTTTTATCCCTACTAATTCCGAGTCAATTATTTCACCAGAAATTCTTTTTTCAATGAGACTTGTTAGATACTGTAAATAGCCATCCCATTCATCCTTGCTATATTCAATATCAATACCGAAAACTATTTTATTTTTATATTCCGTACAATCTGACACCTTTTCTTCATCTGCATTCTCAAATTTATTTTTTTCTAAAACTCCCACCACAACATCTCCACCATTAGTATTAAGAAAAGCAACAATTGTCTTTAGAACTCCTTCTTTTAATATACTTTCTTCCTTTTCTAATTTCCCATCTCCTAACAAATATCTATTTAAATTTACTGATAATGAACCTTTAAATTCTAAATTTTTGCTCTCCTCCTTTTCCAAATAATACTCAAGTCCTCTCTTTATTTTTGCGAATGACTCTTTTTCTTTTTCCGCATCCTCATATTTCTCAAGCCAACGAGAATAAAATCCCACATCTGCATCTCTAATGACTTTTGTTAGCTCAGCTCTTACTTGACGACTTTTTTGACCAGCCCCCCCAGCTCCACGATACTGTCGGATTGTCTCACTATCCAAATCCATAAAACGAATTAGTAAAGGGTCAAGTCTTTTATAAACCGCTATTTCAAACTTCTTTATATCCCGTTCTTCCTCTCTTGATAATCCATCAATAATATCTCTGAAAATTCCCATTATTACTACTATGCCTGCGTTTGTTTTAAAATAATGTTCATCTCCACTTTTCCATTCTTCAGGGAACTCTTCCTTTAGAATGTTGAAAAAATATGCAATTCTTTCAGTAGCATAATTGATCGTTTTTTCATAATTCTCATAAAAAAAGGGACATCCTTTTCCAGAAACTAATTTTTGGGTTTTAATATTATTACACATAGTAGTCAAACTTATATTTCCTTGATTTTCGTCTTTTGGGATTGTTATTGAATTATAGAAGGGTGAATTTCTGTCATTATTAAGTTTTTTTGCTATCATTGAAATACAATATAATTCCTTTTCTATTTCATCAATACTATCCTCGTATAAGTCTTCATAAAGATCCCATAAAAGATTAGATCCAATAGCCTTCTGGTTTTTATTTATATCTACAAACATTTTTGTTTGTAAAGATCTCGTCTCTTTAACAAAAGCTACTACAGGTATAGTCTCACTCTTTTTGTTTTCAGTATCTGCATATCCATATAATCTATGTTGGCCATCTATTATCCATGCACATCCATAATATGGTGGTAGAGTTACTGTAACTGGCGTAGCATCTAGTTCAACATCTTTTAACCTTTTCGTTCCACCTAACTTATCCACTTTTTGGAAATTTCGGTTGAAGTTAACAATTATACTTCCTGGGAAAAATCCGCCTTCTTTAATATATTCTTCTATTTTTCTTATTCGTTTTTTATTTAACATTCTCTGGTAACTTTCGGATATATCTAGGAAACTCCCTTTACCCGATCTGTAATGGACGTATGAAATTTTAAGGAGATGCTCGGGTTTCATAGCAAACAGATAATAATTAAATCCACCCATTTTTGTCTTTAATGCAGGTATTGTGATTTCAAAGTTTTTTATTTTTTTATCGAAAAAAATCCTATTATAAATTTGATATTTTGCTCCTTCACCAGCAAGATTTGTAAGCTCTAATAGAGCATCAATATCATACTCGTCCCAAACAATGATATTATTTTCTTCAGCGTATATTTTATCATTATCATCCCATTTAATATTTTCAGTAGCTAAAATATAAATAATGGAATATTTTTGCTTTAGTAATTTTATCAGTGACTTTCTTATATAGCCTATCTTATCGGATAATTCATCTATATCATCTTCCATACTTTTCTCATCTAGTTTATCCAGAGACTTACATTTAACAACAAATACTGTATCCTCAAACACAGCTAGAGCATCAATATGTTCATTTACATCTGTACTATTTATATCTCCAATTCTTAGAGAAAAATTTCTGGTTGACAATTTTTGTGGCCCCATTAAATAAAACAATTTCCAAATTTTATCTTGAAGCAATTCATCAACTGTTTTATTTCTATATATTTTTATCCTTGTTTTATATTCTTTTTTTACTTTCCATCCGTCAGGAACATTCTCATCTTTATCAATCGATTTAATAAAATAGTCCTTTCTCCTGTCTTTAAATTCTGAATCCATATAATCCTTATCATACAATGACCCAGTTTTTATCATTTCTTCTTTTTCTTTCATTTTTCCTTTATTTTTATAAATTTTGGTTTTGCATCTTTATCCCCTAAACACTTTCTCATTATGCCAGGTGAGGAATTCCTGAGAGGGGTAGTCCACCCTACTTGAAGGCAGATTGACTCCCTTGCCATGAAAAGTAAAATAGTATTCGCCGTTATGGAATTCCTCCCTAATGCGGCGGCTCACTTCGATGTGATGCTGCGGAGTTATTGTCATGTATCCTTTATCAAACAGCCTGTGCATATCGCTGCGGATAAGCAGGCCGTTCTTTACAGCATGAGGTCCGCCATCAGTATAGGATTTGATATGCGATGCTTCCAAGACCGGAAGCGCCCTTTCATGTGTGATCGCACAGGCACGATTATATGCATCGGTAACCATAACCCTGAAAGAACCCTGGCCTAACCTTGGCTTAACAAGAGTTCCTCTGCCATATCTTAATTGATCTTCAACAATGCCTCTCCCCTCTTCATCCATAAACATATTGTGCTTTTCGGCAAGTCTGTATTCTAGCTTCTTCAAAATGAACTTTCCTGCTTCGCTCGATACATCATAGCTCTTTCCTCTTACAATATTTGCCGACCATTCTGGAGGAGGAAACCATTGAGGCTCCTTAAAGAAAAAAGGCTGAGTCAGAATAAGGCAGCCTATAGGAAAATCCTCAAAGCGATTATCCTGGCCTCCCCGGTATTTCACAATCCGCCTTCTCATTTCTTCATAAGTTGGGGCTCCATTCTTTATACCGAAAGCATCCCAGGCTAAGCTGATAGGAAGAGTTGTGGCAGATGCAAAAATTCCTCCGCCTGCGATGTAATTCCTTGGGCTGTGGAGTTTAAAAAGGAACAAACCGCCCTGCTCCAGTGATCGTAAGAGACCGCTTGCAGACGGCTGCCAGAAGTTTACTTCATCGAGAGGCTGGTGGCTTAAAGGCTGGTAGTTTGAAAGAAAATCAAACCAGTTGTTATCTGTTACACCGACGTAAAGCTTCATTTGTAGAGTTTTGGCTTAATCTTATAATATTTTATTATCTTGAGATGAAGATGAAAGGAGACTTCTCTTTCTCCAAATCATGTTTTTCCCAATCATCTATGATCCCATTAAATATAAATATTAGATAAAATAATATCTCTACATTATAAATAAGTCAATCGCCTTTAGAGATGAAGATGAGGGTGATGGTGAACTTACATACTCTATTTGATTTGCTGGAGGTTGGTTTGCTGCATGTTATACATTGGATGTGAATGTGAGATATTTTTTATAACCTTAAGTCATTAAAACGCCAAGAATTTGCTGTTTTTATGACTGGAAGTTACCGGAAAGTAAAGATTCGGTTGATTTTATGACTTTAAGTCATAGAAGTACAAGGAATTTGATGATTTTATGACTTTAAGTCATCGGGAATTTAAAAATCTGTTGATTTTATAACTTTAAGTCGTAGAAGCTTAAGGAATTGGCTGTTTTTATGACTATAAGTTATTAAATATCAAAGATTTACTAATATGATGATTCTAATTTATAAAAAATCACAGAAACAATGTATCGCTAAGGTACTGATCGAGTACAGTCCCTTGCTTCTTATCTAGTTGCGGTGATAGAATAGCAATGAAACGAATCGACTAAGGGAGGTAGTAATAGACATCAAAGAAGAAATGGAAATGCGTCGTAAATTTCTCCACAGACTCTATGAACTAAGACGAGAGAACCCTAATGAATATCCAAGTGGCTATGATATTGGAAAGGAGTTGGGTTTTAGCCCAAAGCTCTCAACTACTGTAATGGATTCTCTGAGTGAGGCAGCTGAAATTGAAATTATGAGTAGCGATTATTCCGTAGATATAATGCAACCTGGAAGAGAAGAAGTGGAGAAAGATAAATTGAAATCTAATGAGGTTCAGGACAAAAAGGAAGTTGATGAAAATAAGAAAGCTGATCCTAAAAAAATCTATGTTGTGCATGGAAGAAATGAAATAGCAAGAAGAGCTATGTTCGATTTTCTTCGTTCTCTTAGCCTTGATCCGATAGAATGGAATCAAGCAATAAAATCTACAGGGAAACCTGCTCCTTTTATTGGTGAAGTACTTGATAAAGCCTTTGAAGTTGCACAAGCAGTAATTGTTTTAATTACTGGGGATGACATAGCGAAGTTGAAGAATCAATATGTTAAAGGAGATGATCCTGATTATGAAAAAGAATTTACTCCTCAGGCAAGGCCAAATGTATTATTTGAAGCAGGGCTTGCTTTTGGAAGGTGCTCAGATAGAACTATACTTGTCGTTTTAGAAAAGGAAACAACTAGACCATTCAGTGATATTTCAGGAAGACATATTGTTAAACTATCGAATACAAGTAAGAGTAGAATGGATTTAATATCTAGGCTTCAGACTGCTGGATGCGAAATCGACATTAAAGGAAAAACAGATTGGATGAATACAGGTGATTTTGAAGAAGCAGTCGATAAGAATTTAGCTCAAGAAGAATCACCTGAACTTAAGCTACCAAAAGAAGATAAAAAGCTAGAGTTTTCAGAAGATAAACTTTTTATTCTTGCTTTGATTGCGGAATCCAACGAAGAGAGTGTTGACTCTCTGTTTGTGACTTATAGAAAAAAATTTCCAGACGTAAATTTAGTAGAGGTTAAATACATCGCCAATTTGCTCGAAAAGAATGGATTAATTAGATGTACAGGTAATATTAGTGGTAATTTATTATATACAGCTACAGATAAGGGCATCGAACGTGTTAGGAAAGAATTAAAAATAATTAAAAAATATAGAAAAGCGATCAACGAACATATAGAAATGTCAAAAAAGGCTAATGAGTTTTAACTTTATCCCTAAAGACCACAAGTAAAATCAAAAAATAAATACCAGAAAAAAACCAAGCCAAAAAAAAATAAGGACATCGTTAGTATAAACAAATAAGCAAAGGGCGGTGTAAGATGTCGAAAAACAAGCATGATAATATAGCAGAACGAATAGCTAAAAAATTACGTACAGAATTTTTTAGGCATTTAGGAAATGTGAAAAGGAAAACTTGTTCTAGACGGTTTAGAGATTTTTCGGATAGATTAAATTTCTTAAAGGAAAAAAATCACATCAGGTCGAACAATTATTGCTTAAATGATTTTAAGATAGTTGATGATTTGTTATCATAATAATCCTCGCATTAATGTGTTAGTCCTTTCCTTTTTCCTATATTTGCTCAACTGCTATTAAACAGATCTACAATAGGTCTTGGACCAGCAAGTCGTTCTTTCATTATACAAAGACAATTATTTGCATTTCGGCCTATAAACCACTTGATTAACTTTATTTCTCCATTTTCTATCTCGATTCCAGTTATGCAGCGGGGATGCACACAGCTACCGTCATTAAAATAAGGAGTTTCGCCTTTGGGTGGAAAGACAGGCTGATGAGTATGGCCAATAACAATTGGGATGCCTTTTTTTTCTACCCAATCTGTAAATTTTTCATCTGCTTTTCTCTGTTTAAAATAATTGAAGGCTGGTCTTGTAGGGTCTGGCATGCCAAATACTGCCTGCATAATTTTCCAGAACTTTCTGATAAAACACCTGCCAAACCACCAGAAAGTATCGTTTATCAGCTCACCCTGATGTCCATGAACCAAAAAGATTTTTTTCCTTTCGTCATTTTTAAAGCTTAGAAAAAGGGATTCATAAGCTTTAAAATCACTGAATAAAGGTTCTATTTGTTGTGTTTCTCCGGAAACAATTGTAGCGAATTGTTTTCGTGTCTTCTTTGGGCTTTTCCAACGCCTGTTGTGGTTTCCCCAGATAAAAAAGAACCGGTTTTGTTTATGAAATTTTGCTAAAAGTTCAAAGATAGTCCTATATGTTGTTTTGATTCTCTCGAAGTTTCTATTTTCCCACAATTCATCACCATCACCGAGCTCAATATAAGTGAATCCTTTTTTTAAATAATCTTCAAGTGATGCAATATAAACCAACTGGTTGTGTGCAAAGTCATCAGCACCTCCACCAATTCCTCTGTGGCAATCACTGAAAAATACAATTCGAGATTTTTCATCAATAGGAATAACGTCTGATTTTTTTAATAACTTTTCAAGTTTTTTAGTTAAAAGACACTTTTCAATTTTTGCTACAACATTTTTAAACATTTTTTTATCCCCTATTTACCTTATTTGTCGATTGCAATATATCATACTATGCAGAGCATATTCTATCCATCAGAAAGTTTCTCCCTTAACACTTCATACGGAGTCTTTTCCATAAATCGCTGATGAAAAGATTGCGGGACGTGCATATTTCTTGACTTTCAAACGGATTCAGGATTACTATTCAGCTATGTTGGTAAGGGTAATTATCGCAAAGAACGATCTGCCCAGGATTTCAATCAATTTTTTCGTATATTCCGACATTCCGAGAACCGCGGATGCGGAGAAAATTTCTCTTTAAATAAAATAGGTTTCTCAGATGAACAATAATGAACTATCGATTGAAGCCAGGAAGGTCATTGACAAGCTGTCAAGCTCTGAAATCAGTTCGTACATCGATACGTCCCTCACTCCGCCCGATCCCTTTCGCGGCAGAGGTAAAATCAGGTTGATAATTCTGGGGCAAGATCCTACTGTGCAAGATCCTGAATACAGAAAAAAGATCAAAGTCAGTCTGCTTCTGAACCAGCCGGGCGGACTGAGGACATACCTTGAGAAAGTCTGTAAAGCATTGGATATCGACCTGGACGAAAACACTTATGCGACAAATCTCTTGAAGAATTTCTTTACTGTCCCCCCGGATACAATGCGCAAAAAGGACCCGCAATTCTTCCGGAAGGCTGCAGCCCATTGGATTCCTTTGCTCAGAAAGGAAATTGAGGAATTTGAAAATGTACCCATCCTGCCGCTTGGTGAGCCCGTCCTGAACTGTTTGACAAAAAGTTCGGATCGGGTATTGATCAGAAATTACTGGGGTTATGAAGGACCGGCACAATATGGCCAGAATTTCGACTACATAAAACCAACAGAAAATATATTATCAAGAGTCGTTTTTCCTTTTCCTCACATACCGGGTTTATCGCATAAATTCTATAGAAAACAAATGAATGGCTACCTCGCGTTCATGAAGGAACACATCAATCCGTAGAATTTCTGGACTAAGTTAAGGGGATAATGGTCTTTTGCTGCAGAATAGTCGGAATTTTGGGGTCGGGCTGCGGCATTTTATCCACAGTGTAAATGGCAAGGACTTTTACACTATTCGCGGTATGTAGTTTTGTTCATTCATATGTTGAATTATTAGGGTAAAAAGAGCCGAATTTATGAGAGATTCGCTTGGAGGCTCATATTAAGGGAATAAATAAGATTACAAGAACTTGTTTAAGCATTTAATAAAAGGAATTTTAGGAGATAAAATGAAGACAGAGTTTGATAGTGAAAAAAGAATATTACTTCCTAACATTCTTGGAAAGGGGAAATGGCTAACTGAAGCAGTTATCCTTGCTATTATTCCATTAGCTGGGTTTATCATTGCATATTTTTATGAAAGAGGTTTTTCGTCAGTCTACAGTTTTCCTCCTTCAATGATAGTGATTGATATTAAAAGTTCATTTCTTCCAATTTTTTCAACAATAGTGATCCTTTTTTTTATATATATTTATATTTTTAAATTTTCTATTGATATCTATGTAAATGAGGCAATATATAATTTATACATTGCTATATTGATATCAATATTGTTAATGTTAATATTAAAAAGTTTTTTCCTTTTTAAGGCATTAATTATCGCTAAACCTGTGAAAATGACAAGTTTGATTTATTTTTCTATATGTCTAATCTCGCTACCATTTCTTATTTTTGAACGGAAAAAAGAAAAAAGGAAAACTAGAGATTTAGCTCATCAAAAGGTACATTTATTTAAAATGTTAATCTTACAAATTTTACTTATAATAATATTTGTAAATTGTCTTGGCGTATTTATAGCACGTATTAAAGTTAATTATTTAACATTCAAGTTAAATCACGATGAGGAGTTAGTATTACTAAAAAAGTATGGTGAAGTATTAATATGCGCCCCATTTTTGAGAAATTCAAAAAAAGTATATAAGAGTTTTTATTTCATAGAGATTTCGAACAGCGATCGCATCAAATTCAAATTTGAAAAAGTAGGCCCTTTAAATTCGGATAACTAGATACTTAAAAATTATTAGTATGAATAATAAATCTGATTTATTATTTTAAAGTAAAGAGATTGGAATTCTGGGATCGGCCCGCACTAAGTGTTTGAATTTTCATGAGTTAAACTGAAAAACGGCCTCAAGATCGGCCTTAAGGAAAGGCCAAACAGCTTCTACCGCAGCTCATCGCAGCCAGCGGTTGCCTTGCTTAACGATCTTGCCATGATAAGTCCTTCCCCCTGAGCTGTGGGTAGAAGGTATAACCCAGATTCTCACGACTGCGTTTATAGACCTCAGGAATTAAAAACAAAGTTAGACCCACTATTTGACATGCATTCCAATTTCCTCAATAATAATTTTTAATCTTAGGATGATGTTCTAATGTCAATAATGTTTGGCCCCTTCTGGTTTTGGGACATAGTGATAATCCTTTTGATTCTACCTCTGGCATTGACATTAATAAAGTAACTAATAAGATGACAGAAATTCACCTCCTTCTTGACCGGGAAAAGCAGCTTCAGGCTAAGCTCTATGAAAAGGAGAAAAGACTGCTTGGCCTAGTCAGCATGTTCCTGTCGCTTGGCATTCTTCTCACCTTTTA
>Ga0307378_10002303_pt1 | contig 29590 bp, 22 predicted proteins | sample UN1MG_FD_202238 | JGI IMG/M metagenome (GOLD analysis project Ga0307378, IMG submission 202238) | Soil microbial communities from Risofladan, Vaasa, Finland - UN-1 | ecosystem: Environmental > Terrestrial > Soil > Coastal area > Acid sulfate soil | place: Finland: Risofladan, Vaasa | collected... | reverse complement strand
ATTTGGAGTGGGGGCTGATTTATTTTTTTTAAAAGTACTCACTTCATAATTAATATGATTTATAACTACGGTAACCGTCCCAAATTTTTTACCCACCGGAATAACTTTAAATTCTTTAAAAGCTAGGAAAATTTCATCCGGGGTAGCATTCGTAGTTATATCCCAATCATGGGCTTCTTCTCCCATTATCAGATTGCGGATGCCCCCCCCTACCACTAAAGCCTCATAACCTGAATCATTCAATCTCTTTGTTATAGATAAAGCTCTCGGGTCTATATCTTTAGATTTAATTTTTAAATTAAGTTCACCCATGTATGGCATCCTTCGTAATAAAAAATTTTAGAACAAACAATTGATGCATTCTAATACAAAATTGATTCTTTAGCTTTTACAAATTTACCTATACCTTTTTCCCCATAAAAAATATCATCCTTTACAATTATGTTCCCCCTTAATATAGTTATTACTGGATAACCCGTTACTTCCATTCCGGCATAAGCTGTATATCCAGCTGCTGAATGCTGCTGTAAATCTGAAATAATCATTTTCTTATTCTGGTCAAAAACGACAATATCAGCATCTGTTCCAGGATTCAGGCTTCCCTTCTGGGGATAAAGTCCAAATATCTTAGCCGGGTTTGTCGACAGTAAAGCCACTAATATTTTAACATCAAAACGACCGCTTTTTACCCCAGTAGTATAAATTAAAGGCAATAAAGTTTCTGAACCCGGGATCCCCGCTAAAATTTCTAAACAACTATTTGACCTAAGTTTTTGTTCGATTGTAAAGGCACAGTGATCAGTAGCTATCACATTAATGTCTTTATCTTTTAGTCCTTTCCATAAAGCTCTATTGTCTTTTTTCTCCCTTAAAGGAGGGGTCATTAAATACTTTTGTGCCTCCTCCTTTTTCAGTAAATCATTAGTTAGCAATAGATAATGGGGTGCGGTCTCGACAAATATGTTTCCCCCTCTTCTTTTTACCTCTTTAATAGCATTATATCCCTTTTTGGATGATAGATGAACAATGTAAACAGGCATATCTAACAAATTAGCCAGGTTTCCTACTTCTAATATAGCCCTGTATTCTGTTTCAGGGGGGCGCAATATGGGATGAAAGTGGGGAGGAAAATTATTACAATCTTGATAACTATCTTTTATTTTTTCAATCAACTTGTCATCTTCTGCATGGACCGTAATCAGTAATCTTAAGCCACGAGCCATTTTAAATAACCTTTCCCGACTTTCTTCTTCAAGTATACATCCGTATTCCCTGTAGGTAGTAAATATCTTTAAACTATTTATATTGCTATCTTTCAACTGCTTTAATTCTTCTTCTATCCCTGGATACACTGAATAAACTGACTGATGAAGAGAAAAATCAATTACGACTTCGCCCTCGGCTTCTTTCTGTCTATTTTTAATAGCTTTAACCAGTGAGTGCCCTTTTAATTGATCAGAATAATCTATAAAAGTAGTTACTCCTCCAAAGGCAGCAGAAATGGTCCCTGAATAAAAATCATCTGCAGTAGTAATGTCAGGAGATTTTAGATGATAATGGGTGTGGGAATCAATAATGCCTGGGAAAACATATTTCTCTTTAAGGTCAATTATTTGACACTCTTCGGGAATTTCTTCAGGGTCAAAATTCTCCTTAATTATTTTTATCTTTTCATCTTCAATCAAGATGTCCCTTTTATTTACCTCTTCAGTGGTTACTAATCTACCGTTTTTTAAAAGCAGACTCATAACGGTTTTCTCAACTCCCTTTTAATTTAACTTGAAATTATTTCTTTGATTTGTCTTTCTATTCGAGTAAAGTATTTCAGTTAGGGATTCGCTTCTATCATAATAAATTAATTCTGGAATATAATCAACGGTAAGTGTCAGTAAGTTCTTATGAAATCCTATTGTTGTATAATCTTTTGATAATATTCAAACTCTTTCCTCATCTCTTTCAATCTGGAGCTACAGAGTTCTATAAAATCAGTAAAGGCGGGCAGGGTGGGGTCATTATTGCTCTTTTAAAGCTTTTATTATCTTTTCTGGGGTTGCTGGTATAGAGGTTAACCATATTCCAAGTGCTTCATGAATCGCACTTAACACCGCTGGGGCAGCCATAGAAACAGTAAGTTCACCCATACCTTTTGCCCCATAAGGGCCTTCAGAATGATGATTTTCTATAATAATACTTTCAATTTCCGGTGTTTTACCGATTCGGGAAAGCCCTAATTTACCCAAGGTATCAGTGATAATCTTCCCTTCTTTTAATATAAACTCTTCGGAAAGAGCATATCCTAAACCCATCATAACACCACCTTCTATCTGGCCTTCTATCCCCGCTCGATTTATAATTCTACCTACATCATGAGAAGCAATTACTTTTAAAACATTGACTTTACCTGTTTTTTCATTTACTTCTAAAATTACGGCTTGGACACCAAAACAATATGCCACATGTAACCTTTCTTTGCCCTGCTTATAACCCCCGGGAGGTTCCTTAAGACTAAAATGGGTTTTGGGGGCAATATATTTATATTCAGCAAAAAGTCTTATCCCCTCTTCTTTTATTCTTTCTGATAATTCTGACAGAGAAATTAATTTCTGGCAGGAATTTTTTAAGTAAAAGAAAGAATTTCTGATTTCAATATTCTCAGCCTTCACTTTTAATTTATTTGCCAAGTATTTAAATATCTTATCTTTAAGTCTTCCGGCCATATAGTAAACCGCATTACCAGAAACAAAAGTCTGCCGAGATGCAGTAGTCATCATCGCAAGAGGGTCTCTTTCTGTATCTCCATATTGGGTTATAATCTTTGAATAAGGCCAGCCAATTCTTTCCGAAGCAATTTGAGCCATCACCGTACTCGAACCTTGTCCCATATCCACTGCTCCAAATCGGAGTAATAGAATTCCATCTTCTACTACTTCTCCATAAGCTCCGGCAAAATCTTTCATCCCTATCCCGAAACCAACATTCTTATAGGAAGAGGCAATTCCTACTCCAATTTTCCATCCGGCTCGTGGTTCAGGAATTTTAGTTTTTTCTAATGCTTTTTTTACAGCCAATAAACAAGATTTTATCCCTACACTCGATTTTATCCTATCTCCGGTAGTAGTGGGTAAACCTTCTTCAAGAACATTTTTAAGGCGAACCTCAAAGGGATCGAGATTAAGTTTTTCCGCTAATCGATTTATCTGCATCTCAGCTGCAAAGCTTACTGCCGGATTACCAAAACCTCTCATCGCGCAAGCAGGAACATTATTGGTATAAACTCCGTAAGCATGTAGATCGGCATTAGGTATGGCATAGGGCCCTCCTCCAAAGCTCACCGACCTTAGTATTACCGCCTCTCCTACTGAAGCATATGCACCGGAATCAGCATAAATCTTGGTCTGCGCTGCGGTAATTTTTCCTTCTTTAGTAATCCCTGTCTTATAATTAATATAATTCGCGTGTCTTTTTCCACTTACCCGGATAGACTCTCTTCTGGTAAAGGTATATTTAACCGGATGCTTGGTTTTTAACGCTCCAAGGGCAGCAATAATCTGAACAGTTATATCCTGCCTTCCTCCAAAACCCCCACCCATAGGAACATGAGCAATGTGTATTTTTTCAGCTGGTAAATTAAGTGCAGGGGCAATTTGTTTTATATCATCTTCTGGACCTTGACTACCTACATAAATAGTTATCTTTCCATCTTGTTCCGGAACAGCAATACAGGATTCGGGTTCTAAATAGGCATGCTCAACAAATTGGGTTTTATAATTATCTTCTAATATGATATCCGCTTCTTTAAAGCCTTCCTCTACATCTCCCCTCCCTGATTCCATCTGGCAAAAAATATTGCTATTTTTATCATTTTCATCATGGAGTAAGGGGGCACCCTCTTTTAAGGCTTCTTGAGGGTTACTAACTACCGGAAGAAGTCGATATCCAACTTTTATTTTTTTAAGAGCCTCCTCGGCAATCTTTTCACTTTCCGCATAAACCGCAGCGAGGGCGTCACCCACATAACGCACCTTCCTATCCACTAATATAGGTTGATCAGCTACAATGGGCCCAAAGACCCTTCTTCCCGGAATATCCCGAACAGTTAATATAGTGGCCACTCCTTCAGTATTTAAGGCTTGAGAAATGTTTAAATCAACTATTTCTGCATGGGGATACGGGCTTCTTAATACCTTGGCATATAGCATATTCTTATATGATAAATCATCGGCATACTTCAATTCCCCTATAACCTTAGAAAGGGCATCTATTCTGGGAATAGAACCCCCCAACGTAGCTTTAGCTTGAGGGTAAACTTCTCTCTTCTCAATTTGTTTTACACCTTTTCTTATCAGCTCAGCAGCCTTCTTCACTGCTTTTATTATTTTTGTATATCCGGTACATCTACACAAATTAAGAGAAAGAGCTTTTTTAATTTCTCCTTCATCTGGCTTAGGATTTTTATCTAAAAGAGCTTTGGTAGCCATAATCATACCAGAGGTGCAAAATCCACACTGAACTGCTCCTTCCTTAATATAAGCATATTGAATGGGATGAACGGACTTTTCTGTGCTTAAGCCTTCAAGGGTTACTATATTCTTCCCATCCATATCCTTTAATTTCATCACACAAGAAAGTTGAGCCTTTCCATCAATAATTACCGTACAAGCTCCACAATGACCTTCATTACATCCATTTTTTGTGGCAGTTAATCCAAGATTATTTCTCAAATAAAAAAGAAGACTCGTCTCTTTATCTATAATTTGCGGAGAATATTCTTTCCCGTTTACAGTAAACTTAATCTTCATTATAGTACTCACATAAATCCTTAATTATCTTTACATAAACCGAAGAGGCTTTGATAAGTTGATCGATATCAATGTTTTCATTGTCTGTGTGACATAAATTAGAATCTCCAGGACCATATTGAACAGTAGGAATCCCAAGATCATTAATTAAAAAGTCCATTTCATTATAGCCATCTGTAAAAAATAAGGTTGGATAATCGCCGATTATTTCTCTGTGAGAATTTTTAACAATATGAAAAATTTTCGAATCCATATCGCTTAAAGCCGGCTTTAATCCTCTTTTTTTTATGGGTTCCCAATTCCAATCAGGTCGGGCTATTTCAACTGCAACAGAGACATCCTTGTAATTTTCCAATTTTTTAGCTTTTTCTTTAATATTATCTAATGCCTGAAATTGGTCTTCGCCCGGTACAAGTCTTCTATCAAACCAAAGGATGCATTCATCTGGCACTATATTATAAGCCACTCCGCCTTTTATTATACCAAGGTTTAAAGTGGCCTTTACCTCGTCAATATCCTTTACCTTATATATGGGCAAATCTTCTCCTAATAGCTCTGAAGCAATTTTTATCCCGTATTCAATCGCATTTACGCCCAGCCACGGTCTACATCCATGACTGGTTTTCCCTCTAACAGTTATTTTTATTGGTGCAGTGCCTTTGCATCCGATACCCAGTTTTAGCCCGGTAGGTTCGGTAACAAGAGCGTATTTAGCTTTAATACCGATATCTTTAAGATTCATACTCCCCCTGTGTTCTGATTCTTCGTCAACAACACCAATAAAACCGACACCATATTTTAAAGGTTTCTTAGAGGAGATTATTTCTTCGAAAGCAGATATTACTGAAGCGATCCCGCCCTTCTGGTCTACAGACCCACGTCCCCATATATGATTATTCTTTACTATAGAAACGAATGGGGACTTCATATTATAAGCCGGAATAGTGTCTAGGTGCCCATGAAAAATCAGACCTAGGTCATCATTTTTGGTTCCAGGTAAGACTGCAAAGATATTAAAACGTTCTTTTTCAACCTCAATCAGTCTGGTATCACAGCCCATATTTGTAAATCTTTCATATAGGTATTTGCCAATACAAGCTTCCTCTCCGGTCACACTTGGTATAGCAATTAATTTTTTAATTTCCTCTATTACGTTTACATTCATTTTCTTCTACTATCCCATGCCTCGGGATTAACAATAAACTGGGGTTTTCTCCCTCCTAAAACATCCAGGGCTCCCTTCACTACATCCATCCCCATCTTTAATTTTCCTTCATCTGTAAAACTACTTAGATGCGGGGTCACCACTGTATTTTCCAATTTGAATAGTGGGTTATCTGGGTCAGGAGGCTCTTTTTCAAAAACGTCTAGACCGGCACCAGCAATCTTACCATTCTTCAGTGCAGTAATAAGAGCCTTCTCGTCTACAACTCCTCCGCGGGAAGTATTGATAAAGATGGCAGTACTTTTCATTAAATCAATCTCTTTTTCACCAATAAATTTTTCAGTTTTTTTATTAAATGGAATATGCACAGAAATTACATCTGAGTTTTTTAGCAATTCGGATAAATTTTCTATTCGAGAAAATTCTCCATTGAGAAAATCTTTACAATCCGAAAGATATGGGTCAAAGATAATAATTTTCATATTAAAAGCTTTTTTTGCTATCTCGGCTACTCTCTTTCCTATCCGCCCTGCACCAATCAAACCAATCGTTTTACCATATAGCTCCATCCCTGTTACCCTGGTCCTAATTAAGAAATCGCCTCTGGCTCTTAAAGCCTTCTCAACTACATTTATTTTTTTAGCCAGCATTATCATCATTCCAAATACATGTTCCGCCACTGATTCAGTAGGACCATCGGGAGCATAAACAACTGGTATGCCCGCATTTGTGGCAGCAGAAATATCTACATTATCATACCCTACGCCGGGACGGCCTACCACCTTAAGGTTTTTCGAATTTTCTATCTCTTTTTTACCAATCTTAAAAACAGCGGAACAGATAACCCCTTCAACCTCTGTTAAATTCTTTATTAATTTTTCTGTGTCGTTATCGTAAATTTCAATAACTTCTACATTTTTCTTTAGAAGATTAAGAGCTTTTTTATGTAGAGATCTATCCAATAAAATTTTGTCCATATTTTTTCTCCTTATCAATCTTATTACGTGTTTTAAAATAGGTGCGTTCAGTTAATTTAAGAAGTGCTTTCATAGCATCCCTCGCCTTAACCACATCTCTCTCTTTAACAGCTTTCAGTACCTGCCAGTGATTATCTAATCCTTTCTTGGTATGTTCTATGCTCTCTATGAATTCCTCCAGAGATGTTCTTATAGCTAAACTAATTTTATAAAGTAAGGGATTATCCACGCTTTCGGCAAGGGCTAAATGGAATTTTAAATCATATTCTGAAGCTTTCAGGTTATTTCTGCCCAAAAAATTTTCGTAGTTTTCCAGATATGCAGTCATCTTTTTTATATCTTTCTGTTTTGCCTTTTTTGCTGCTAAAACTGCTATATCTACTTCCAGTATTTCCCGGGCCTCCATTAGATTTCTAACGTCTGAATCAATACTTAACGACAAAATAATATTTTTTGATAATGGTATTGAGGAATTTTCGGTTATATAGGTTCCCCGGCCTCTTTTGATTTCAATAAACCCTGTTGCCTGAAGCATTTGCAGCCCTTCTCTCAAAGAAGAAGTTCCTACATTCAACATCTTTGCTAATTTTCTCTGAGAGGGCAGTTTCTGTCCCCAAGCTAATTTACCCTTTGAAATTTGATTAAGTAACTTCTCTGCAACTGCTTCAGAGACGGTTAAAGTTTTTACAACATCAAGCAAGATATTCTCTCCTATCTTTTATGTATTAAGCATTTTAATGCTTTTTGCACAATAAATTCCGCAGATATTTCGTATGCATTAAAGAGTTCTCTTATATTTCCTGATACTCCAAATTTATCGTTTATACCAATTGATTCAAATATAAAGGGAAGTGAGTATTCTTTGTTTTTACCAATGACACCTGCGACAAGATTCCCAAAACCGCCCTTTTGATGTTCTTCACAAGTAAGAATTACACCAGTTTCTCTAACCGCCCTCATAATTGTATCTTCGTCAATAGGTTTTACAGTATGCATATTTATTATCCTGCACTCTATCCCTGATTCTTCTTTTAAAATATAAGCTGCCCTCATCGTTTCAGTAAGTATGGGTCCACATGCTATAATTGAAAGATCTTCCCCTTCATTCTTATAATCTTTTGCAATCTGAATATCAAAGGCTTCCTTGAACATCTCTCCTTTTTTACGATACCGCACTGTATTTACCTTACCAAATTCAAATGGAGTATTCTCATCAGTCACTACCGGGGTTGCTTCTCTGGCTAATCTTAAATAGCAGGGACCCTGCACCTCTAACAACATATATTCGAACATCTTCTTAGCTTCCTCTGCATCGCAAGGAATCCCCATACGCATATTGGGAAGTACAGTTATTAGCGAAATATCCTCCAGAGCCTGATGTGTTCCACCATCGGGTCCTACAGAAATTCCTCCATGTGCACCTATAATCTTAACATTAAGACAGTCATTACATATAGTTGTTCTAATTTGATCCCATGGCCTGCCTGAGGCAAAAACACCATAGGTGCCGACTACAGGTATCCATCCCTCATGAGCAAGCCCGCCTGCCATTGTCATCATATTTTGTTCTGCTATCCCAGCGTTGATTACTCTATTCACCCGAGTTGGATCAGCCTTTTCAAAATCAGTAATTTTAATAGAATTGGAAATATCAGCATGGATTGTAACCACCTTGGGGTGTTCCCCAACTCGTGCGATACCTTCACCAAATCCGTTTCTATTCGGCTTCATCTTAACCTTCATACAATTTTCTTCGTTCCACCAATAATCTTTTGAATACTTAGGCAGAACAGAATCAAGCTTTTTGTTTTGCTCTATGGAAAAAATTTTTGCCTTATTTAATAGAGTTAAAATTTTATCTTTAGATAAATAGTTATGTGGAAGGTCACCAAGAGCTTTAAATAATTCCTCATTATCCTTAGTTGCCACTCCGTGCCACTCAACCTTGTTTTCCATAAAGGATACTCCCTTGCCTTTTATAGTATTTGCAATAATAAGGGTGGGTGTATCTTTCGATCCACCTGCTTTCTCAAAGGCATCAAGTATTTCTCGCATATTATGCCCATCTATTTCGATAACCTCCCATCCAAAAGCCCGATATTTCTGATCCAGGGGGGATATTTTCATAATTGAATCTACTTCACCATCGATCTGAAGCCTATTTCTATCAACAATTCCAATGAGGTTATTAAGCGAATAATTGCCGGCAGTCATAGCAGATTCCCATATGCTGCCTTCTTGTTGTTCACCATCACCCATAATACAAAATACTCGATATTTTTTAGCATTAAGTTTTCCTGAAAGAGCAATACCGCAAGCAATGCTCAGCCCCTGACCTAATGAACCAGTTGAAACTTCAATCCCAGGAAGATCGGGAGCATGTGGATGTCCCTGAAAAGGACTGTTAAATTTCCTTAAGGTGATCATATCTTCGATATTAAAAAATCCTGCAAGAGCAAGCCCGGCATATTGTGCGGGAGCTTTATGTCCGGCAGAAAAGATTATTCTATCCCTATCTTCCCATTCGGGATTTTCAGGATCAAGATTTGCAACATTAAGGTATAAGGCAGCTGTTATATCCATAATTGAAAGTGAACCGCCTGGATGCCCGGATCCGGCGGCATGAATACTCAACAATGAATAAAATCTCATTTTAGATGCAGCTTCAATTAACTCTTTTTTGCTAAGTTTTTTATTTATCATTAAATTACCCTTCCGTTAAAAGTTATTGAATCAAAAGAACAAACGCTTGCACAAAGTCCGCAGCCCACGCATTTTTCTTTTATAATTCGATATTTCTCATCTTCCATAATAACTGCTTTGGAGTAACAAATTTTCTTGCATAACCCGCAGGAAGTACACTTTACTTTATTTATTTCCGCTTTTAAATTTGTAGATGTATTCCTCTCTCTAACCTTTCGATGGGTTAACCCTCTAAGCTCCTCAACTTTTTTTAAACCCTTCTCTTCAAGGTATTCTTTAATACCGGAGGCTACTTTATTAAATATATCAAAACCTTCAAGTATAGGCGCGGTAACCATTCCGACTCCGGTCGCACCAGTCATAATCATCTGGATTGCTGATTTATAATCGGTAACACCACCAACGCCAACCACTGGCACATCTACAAATCTCGAAATCTCATAAATATATTTCAAGGTAACCGGAAGAATGCACTTTCCTGATAAGTAAGCACTTCCATCTTTGCTCCCCATAATCGGTTCACCGGTTTTTATATCTATAGAAAGAACAGGTCCTATAGAATCCATTGCTGCAATAGCATCTACCCCGGCAGATACCAAACTCTTTAAAACATCTTCCAAATTAGGAAGAAATGGCGGTAATTTTACCATAAGCGGTACTTTAATGAGAGGTCTTGCCTTTTTTACCGTGTCAACCAATTGTATTGGATCATAATCTACAAAAGATATTATTTTTGATCCTGCCTTTACCAGTTCAACTGCCATCTCCACAGCTGTATCAGAATTTACGTAATTCTTGGCAATACTTGTTACTACTGGTATATCTATTTGAAGAGAATTTATCGTTCTTATCCATTCTTGGAAACCTATATCTGACCAATCTGCATTAATAAGGCTTCTTTCATACTTTCGGATATATGGCACTGGAGATTCTGTAGATTCAAGTCTAATACCCTTAGTAAAAATCATGCCAATCTCAAATTTTGAGGCCTTTTCTATAAGCTCCAAAGAACCCGAAAGAGGACCTTCTGTAAGCATAAGTGGGTTTTTTAGAGTAAAACCAAGAAAATCTATAGAGATATTTGACATAATCTTCTCCTTTTTCTACTCAATTTTTAAAGCGTTTTCTGGACATTTCAACACACAAGCACCACACTGGTCACACATTAAAACTTTATCACCTTCCGGAGAGAGAAACAGTCGATCACATACTTTTATACACTCAACGCATCTGGTACATTTTGTTTCTTCTACCCGAACACTGTTTCCCTTCTTATAAATTGCCCCCTGGGAACACGCTGACAAACAAACAGGCTCAGGGCACTGAATACATACACGGTCAACTAGTTCCAGAACATCACTCCGATATATATGAATTCTACTTCTAGCCCTGTTTATTACTCTTTCTTTTGCTATAGAGCAGGCTGCCTCACAAATACGACAACCCGTACATAAGCTTTTATCCACTTTTAAAAAACTCATATCTTTTCCTTTATATCCAATCTTTTTAAGGTTTCAGGTGTTGGAACACCTTTTTTAGTCCATCCGCGCAACTCATAATATTTATCCAACATAAAATCCTGTTTTTCCCTTCTTATTACCTTTCCTTTTAGAGGACCTGATTTTATACCCTCTACTGCAAACTTCTCTGGAAGATAGTCATCTTTCCGAGACATGCCTTCTCTAATATTAAACAATTTTGAAAGATTCCAAATTCTTTCTCCTGCTATTTTCATTTTAGCAAGATTCCAATCCTCGCCTGTAGCTTCATTCACCATTTCCGGAAGAATCTCATCTAATAGCCCTATCCCATAGGCGAACTGACAAACAATCAAACTTTCTTCAGCAGCCTTCTCATCTTGTTGATTCCTTACGAAATCTATTTTCTTATCAAGATCATTTTCTCCCCAAAGTGATCCCAATTCTCTCCCTAAGGGCCATGATCTTAAATGACAGGCTCCTCTGTCAGCAGTCATATATACCAATGCTGTTCCATCAGAACATCTTGGATCATAAGCCGGTATACCGAGTCCTTTTATCTCTGGCATTAGATAGGAAATATCCAATTTTTTACCAGCAAACCGTAATCCCTCAGCCAGAACATCGCCTATCCCTTCCCGATAAGATATCTGCTTGAAAAGTTTAATAATTTTCTCCTTTTTTTTCTCCTGTTCTCCAAAATTAATATTACCCGAAGCAATAAGTGCTCCAATTAATGCTCCTGTGGACATGGTGTCAAGCCCATATTGGTTACAGTAATAATTAAGCTCGGCAATTTCATTAAGATCTAAAATCCCGATATTTGGGCCCAAAAGAGCTATTGTTTCATACTCCGGACCTTCCATGGCAAATTTTCCTCTGTTATAACCTTTTGAACAGGCAATAGGACATTCGCCACAAGACAACTTCTTTTTAACTAACGCCTCCATTGCAAATTCATCTATAGAAGCAACAGATTCTATTGCCCCTTCGGTAAAATTATTCACAGGCAATAATCCATTCATATTTACAGGAGTTATCGTCCTGGGAGTACCATATTTTCGCTGGTTCGGAACCCATAGATTATTAAAAATAACCTCTCGCGCTTTCTTAACCGAAAGAAGAAATGAGCGAAAGTTTGCTATGGGAATATCCCGTGTTCCTTTCACTGCTATTGCTTTAACTTTTTTTGAACCTAAAACTGCACCACTTCCGCCACGAGCAGCTTGCCTTGAATAATCACTGGAAACACTGGCAAATCGTACGAGATTCTCTCCGGCTGGACCAATAGACATCACCCTTACAGCAGGGTCTTTAAGGATTTTTTTAACGTAATTTTCCGTATCATAGACACACATTCCCCAGACATCACTCGCCTCAATAAAAGAAACTTGATTATTATTAATAAAAATAATTACGGGTTTTTCTGAAACCCCTTCGATAATAAAAATATCAAAACCGGTCGCTTTTACTTCTTGAGCAAAATGTCCCCCAGAGTTACAATCGAGATAAATTCCAGTTAGTGGTGATTTGGTAATTATCTCATATCGAGAAGATGCCGGAGCAGATGTTCCATTTAATGGCCCGGTAGCAATTATAAACTTATTGTCAGATCCCAGGGGGTCAATATGAGGCTCTAATTCCCGCACAAGATATGCAGTACCAATCCCCTTCCCCCCAATAAATTTTTTTTCGTATTCTGAAGGAATATCTTCTTCCGTATAAGTTTGCGTACTTAAATTAATCCTCAGCAATTTATGAAATCTTGACATGTTCTAATTCATCCTCCAGGCGGCCTTATTAGAAGGCCAGGGGGCATCTAAAAGATTGGCTGTTTTTTGTCCGGCCTTTTCGCAAAGGTCATTTCTCATCCTTTGGGCATTTTTTATAACCTTTTCTTCGTTTAAATTAAGGACCTTTCGGTTTTCCATTACGATCTTACCATCGATTATGCTGGTTACCACATCTGCTCCCCGGGCACTATAAACAATCTTGGGGACCGCTTTCCCTCCGGGCATAATATGGGGACAATTAAAATCCAGAAGAATTATATCAGCCCGTTTCCCTTTCTCTATTGAACCAGTGAAAGAATCCATCCCCAAAACTTTTGCTCCTTCAATTGTAAGCATCTCTAAAACTTTTTCCGCAGTTACTGCTTCTGCATCCAAATTTTTTACTTTCTGCAACATAGCAGCTACTTTTCCAATTTCAAACATATCGTAGGTATAACTGGCCGCCCCGTCTGTGCCCAGTCCAACAGTTACTCCCCTGGAGAGCATTTCAGTTATCGGGGCAATTCCATATCCAAGGTGCATATTAGCTACGGGATTGTGAACTACTTTGGTTTCGGTATCAGCAATTATCTTTATTTCATCATTGGATAACCATACCCCGTGAATAACAATAGCTCTTTTTCCGGTAAAACCAAGGGAATGGGCATATTCTAAATCCCGCATTTTATATTTTTTTAAAGAGTTAGAAACTATTTCTATCCATCCGGCTATATGGGTTACCACTGATAAATCCATTTCTTTTGCAAAAACAACAATTTTTTTAAAAAACTCCCGGCTCACATCTTCTGTTGACCCAGGGCCCAAAGCCACAATAGTTCTCCCTTTTTTATGCCATTTTTTTATAAAACCTTTAGCTGCATCTATAAGTGCCTCCTCGTTCTTTACCATTTCAGTATCAGTATCTTTCTTCCAACCTGCAAAACTCTCATTTAAGAAACCAAATACACTATGATTCCTTAAGCCAGATTGGTGAAAAACCCGGGCAACTTCATCGATATTAGAAAAATCAGTATGTAAATACCAATGGTCTGAAAAAGTGGTGGTGCCGCTCTTAATCATTTCCAAAGCAGCAAGTTCTGCACTGGCCCGGGAATGTTCCGGGCCAATATGGGAAACAAGAGGAAGAAGATACTGAATATTCCAGGGAGAAAAATGCATATCATAACCTATGCCCTCAATCAAAGCTTGATAAACATGGGTATGACAATTAATTAAACCCGGTATCGCTACAAGATTTTCCCCTTCGATTATCTTCTTTGCTTTAGGAGAAACTTCTTTTCCCCCCACATTTTCTATACATCCATCTTTTATTCCAATTGAACCTTGGCGAATAATCTTTCTCTCTTTATCCATTGTAATTATATAAGAACAATTTATCAGAATATCATACATCTTTTTATCCTTTCTCATATGGTTTCCCGTTTGCGGCTGGTCCCACTGCCCTTTTGCCAATTAATCCGACAAGAGCAATCAAAGTCAATACATAAGGGGTAGCAAGAAGAAGCTCGGGAGGGATGGGCATCCCTGCAGATTGGGCTGCAGCTTGAAAGGCATCTGCAAAACCAAAAAGTAGGCAGGAAATAAAAGCACCAACAGGTCTCCACCTCCCGAATATCATAGCCGCAAGACCGATAAACCCTCTCCCTTGGGTCATAGCACTGGAAAATTGAGATTGATAACCGATAGAGAGAAATGCCCCACCCAGACCAGCTAAAAAACCGCTTGCAATAACCGCAATATAACGCATCTTTACCACATTGATACCTAATGTATCAGCGGCTTTGGGATTTTCTCCTACTGACCTAATTCGCAAACCCAAAGGAGTTCTAAAAAGAAAATAATTTATTATAGGCACCAGTATTAAGGCAATATATACAATGGGATTCTGATTACCTATTATGAGTCCAATTACTGGCAGATCTGCAATTAGAGGAAGCCTTATATCTTTAATTACGGGGACCACAGGAGTAATAGCGTGATATCCAGGCCATATTATCGGAACCATAATATTAGGAAATCCAACCGCAAAAATATTGATTGCAGTTGCACTTATTATTTGATTAGCCTTAACGGTGACACTCATAAAGGCATGGATCAACCCCGTTAATCCACCGATAGCAATACCAATTAACATTCCTATCCAAGGACCGTAAAAATAAGAACCGGCTGCTGCTCCAAAAGCCCCCATTAACATCATCCCCTCGAGTCCGATGTTAATGACTCCGGATCGTTCGGACATAACCCCTCCCAAAGAAGCCAGAAGAATAGGTGTGGCAATCCTTAGGGTAGAGGCCCAAATTGATATATTAAATATCTTTTCTAATATTTCCATCTTTATTCCTCATAAATCTTTCTGTAAAATATTTTCCTAAAGGTTCACTCATCCCCATAAAGAAAATAATGATTGCTGAGATTACCTGGACCATATCTTTACTTACACCCGCCATTGCTTGCATTAAAATTGCTCCGCTTCGTAAAATGCCAAATAAAAAGGCCGAAAAAATTATCCCAAAAGGATGAAGCATCCCCAATAAGGCAACAGCGATAGAATCAAAACCGTATCCCGGTGAAAAAGCAGCTAAAAGTCGATAGTGAACTCCGCATATTTCTACTCCCCCAGCAAGTCCGCCTAATAAACCGCTCAACATCATAGCAATTACAAAATGCCGGGGAACGTTGATTCCCACTGTTTCTGCAGCAAAACTATTTTTTCCTACTGCTCTAATCTTGTATCCTAACCTAGTCTTAAAAAGTATATAATAAACTACAACGGCTAGAATAATAGCTATTAAAATGCCCCAATGAAGACGGGTGCCTTTCCAAATCCTTATTATTTTAGCAGAACTTAATATCCGAGGAGAAGCGGGCATTTCATCTACCAGGGATTTCATGGGTCCTTTTACAGAAACCATATATCCTGTTATCTTGAAAGCAATATAATTTAACATTATAGTGCTTATTACTTCGTGCACCCCAAAACGTGCCTTTAAAAAACCCGGGCCAATTCCCCATACTGCTCCCATCAGAGCAGCCCCGATTAGGACTATGGGAAGATGAATAATTGGGGGTAAACCGGTTAGGGAATATCCGAGAAAGGCAGCCGCCATCCCTCCCATAGCTATTTGCCCTTCTACACCTATGTTAAAAAGTCCACACCTATAGGCCAAAGCAAAAGCCAGCCCACCAAACATAAGAGGAGTAGTAGAAAGAAGGGTCTCTGCAAAACATCTTTTACTGCCAAAGGCGCCTTGCACAAGAGCAGAATAGGCCTCAATCGGATTATTTCCCATAAGCAACAAAATAATAGCTCCCAGAATAAGTGCTAATATTATAGCAATAAAGGCTTTTATAAAAGAGAAGGCCCCTTTATTTTTAAATATTATCTGCTGTAGATTACTCTTTTCCATTTTCATTTATGAGACTCCTCCTCCAGCCATCATTAATCCTATTTCTTCTTCACTGGCACTTTGCGCATTAAATTCTCCTCGAAATTTTCCTTCGTAAATGACTATTATCCTATCACTTAAATTCATAATTTCTGATAATTCTAATGAAATCAATAAAATAGCTTTCCCTTCGTTACTCTGTTTGATTATTTGTTGATGTACAAATTCGGTTGCCCCCACATCCAATCCTCGAGTTGGCTGAGAGGCAATAATTAATTTTGGGTCTCTTTGTAGTTCTCGGGCAACAACTATCTTCTGTTGATTGCCTCCAGAAAGCGTATTAGCCAGGGATTCTATATTAGAACCCCGGATATCAAATTTATGTACTAATTCCTGAGAAAATTCCTTGGCTTTAATAAAATCAAGAAAAACCCCTTTGGCAAAAGGTTTATTATCTTGTAATCCTAAAATAAAATTCTCGTAAAGAGGAAAATCAAGAATCAATCCTCTCAAGAGTCTATCTTCAGGTATATAAGCGATTCTCCCCACAGTAAAAAATTCTCGGGTTTCTCTATTGGTCAAATCTTTCCCGTTGATAACTATCTTTCCATTATCTACTTTTCTTAATCCAGTTAAAATCTCTGTTAATTCTTTTTGTCCATTACCATCTATCCCGGCAATACCTACTATCTCTCCTTCAGAAACTTTCAAATTCAATTCCTGTAATGCCGGCAAACCTCTTTGATTTTTCGCAAAGACATTTTCCATCTCTAAAACGGCCTTGCCTATCTTCTTTTTCGGCTTCTCCACCCGAAACAAAACTTCTCTCCCTACCATCATCCTGGCCAATTTAGAAGGATTGGTAGTAGAAGTTTCTACAGTATCGACTACCTTACCATCCCTTAAAACAGTGACTCTATCCGAAATATCCATTACCTCTTTTAATTTATGAGTAATGAAGATTATAGTATGACCGTTTTCCTTTAAAAAATTCATTATCTTGTAAAGTTCCTTTACTTTTTGGGGGGTAAGTATAGCTGTAGGTTCATCGAAAATCATTATATCTGCTCCTCGGTAAAGGAGCTTTAATATTTCAGCTCTCTGCTGCATGCCTACCGAAATATCCATTACGTAAGCCTGAGGGTCTATATTTAACTGATATTTCTGAGATAATGCAGTTATCTCTTCTTCCGCCTTCTTTATATCTAAAGAAGGTCCTTTGACTGGTTCAGCCCCTAAAATAAGGTTTTCAGTTATAGTAAACACCGGTATCAACATAAAATGCTGGTGTACCATTCCAATCCCCTTCTTTATTGCATCAGAAGGCCCCTTAAAGTAAACCTCTTCACCTCTAATAAATATCTTCCCTTCGTCGCAACCATAAAGGCCATAAAGAATATTCATTAAAGTTGTTTTACCTGCACCATTTTCCCCTAATAGACAATGTATCTCTCCTTTTTTGACTTCAAAATTAACATGATCATTGGCACAGACCAAGGGAAATCTTTTTACAATATTTTCCATTTTTATAATTGGTTCCATATTCTTTACCCCTGTTAAAAATGTGCCGGCTTAAATGCTTTGTGTGATTTAAGCCGGCACTTAATTATCTATAATGTTGGCGGTTTAAATGCTTCTAATTCATCTGTGGTTTCTGGGGGATTGATTTTCCCTTGTATAATCATTTCCTTAAGTTCGCCTACAAAATCAAGAATTTCTTTTGGAACAAGTTTCCCCGAGGTAGGAGCAATATCAATTCCTCCTTCTACCACTCCATACCTGTAAACTCCACCTTTAAAGTTTCCTTCCTTCACCATCTTTGCGGCATTAAAAACTGCAATATCAACTCGTTTAATCATAGAAGTGATTACATTATCGGGGGCTAAATAATTTTGATCTCTGTCTACTCCAATTACATATTTGTTCATCTTTTTGGCAGCATTTATAACCCCTAACCCAGTCTGACCTGCTACTTGAAACACTACATCTGCCCCTTGGTTATATTGAGCAGTGGCCATTTCTTCTCCTTTAGCAGGATCGGCAAAACTACCGGTATAGGATACTAAAACTTTAACATCAGGATTAGCAGTCATAACCCCGGCTCTATAACCCGCCTCAAACTTTTTGGTAATAGGGTTTTCCATGCCTCCTACAAAGCCCACAGTTCCTGATTTAGTCATCTTAGCGGCAATAGCCCCTACCAGAAATGCACCCTCATTCTCTTTAAAAAGCAGACAAGCAACATTGGGAGCATCTACTGTCCCATCGACTATACCAAAATTGGATTCAGGAAATAATTCCGCTACTTCTGCCATTGCATCTTGCATCATAAAACCAACTGCAATGATTAGATCGACTTTCTGTTCAGCCAGGGTACTAAAATTAGGAACATACTGAGCCTGCTCTCTCGATTCTAATACTTTCTTTTCAATCCCTAACTTTTCCTCTGCCATTGTTAAGCCAGCCCAGGCCGCATCGTTAAAAGCCTGGTCTCCAAGCCCAGATTGGTTGGTAACCATGGTCATTACTAATTGCTTCTCGGCACAAACAAAAGATATTGTTCCAAACAATATAACCGAGTCTTTTTATGATTTGGGTCGAGGGAATCTTTTTTAAACATGTTTAGTCTCCTTTAAAAAATTTAAGTAATGTCAAAAATAATTTACTAATTTTCTCTTAAACTCTTTATTCTCAAATGTTTTAGTGAAATTGACTTGCCTCCCCCCTACTTTTTTAGTAGGATTTAAGAGAACTACCTCAAAAAAGGAGGCAAGCCAAGTGAAAAAGACTACTCGTTTTGTTATCTGGATCTGCTCTAAGTTCACCCGTAAAGAGATAGAGCAAATTATTCAAGGTCTCATAGAGGTCTTAGCCAACCGCAATCCTGAGGTTAAGCCTAAGGATGATTTTAAAGAGAAACACCCTAATTACCGCAACTTCTCTGTTGACCCAGAACCACCGCTTAAAACTCCTCCTCAAAAGGCCCCTAAGTTAAATTGGAAAGAGCTTTTATCTAATTATGAGAAGGAGAAGGGTCATCCTCTTTTACCGGTTAATAATAAAGATCCTGAGACTAGGGCACTTAAAGGATCTTTCTGTAGAGTCTGTGGTGCTCCCGCAGAATATCTTTATTTTAACGATGGTAAAAAACGCTCACAGCTTAAATGTAAAGTCTGCTCTTCTCTCTCTCAAGTACACCCTCGTTATCGGAATAAAGCTAAATATTATTGCCCTCATTGTGATCATTCACTTTATCTTTGGAAAGAACGAAAAGATGTATCTATCTATAAATGTGACAATGACAGATGCCCATCCTTTTTAAAAAATAAGGCCAAACTCAATTTTGCCGAAAGGCTTTTAACTAAAGTTAAATCCTCTCAATTCAAACTCAGATATCAGTTTAGAGAATATCATTTCACTCAGGACCAGTTAAGACATTCTGCCCCTGAAGAAAAAGATTCTTCTTGTCTTTTTAAAATCCACAACTCTCTTAATACTCTCTGCCTTGCCCTTACCTTTCACATCTCTTTAGGTATCTCAGCCAGAAAGACGGCCTTTATTCTGCGTAATGTCTTTTCTCTTCCCCTCTCCTACCAGAGTGTCTTAAATTATACCGAAATAGTAGCCCCCTATTGTCATAGGTTTAACCTGGCCTATAAGGGAGAAGTAGACAATATTCAAGCTGGAGATGAAACCTACATCAAAGTGAGAGGCAAAAACAATTTTGTCTTTTTCTTTATCTCCTCTAAAAACCGCAAGATCACTGCTTATCATATCGAGAAGAGCAGAGATCCTCTACCGGCTGTTATCGCTATGCAAGAGGCTATTCGTACCGCTTCTCCTGGCCAAGAGATTGTCCTGGTAACCGATGGTAACCCCTCTTATCCAGCAGGGATCCATTTTATCAACCAGAACTATGAGCCTAATTTAACCCATAAGAAGGTCATTGGACTACAGAACCTGGATAAAGAATCAGAGGAATTCCGTCCCTTCAAAGAACTTATTGAAAGACTGAATCGCACCTACAAGTTTCATACCCGGGCTGCTTGTGGTTTTAATTCTGTAAATGGGGCAATTGCTTTAACTGTTCTCTTTGTTACCTACTATAACTTCCTTCGACCCCATATTAGTCTTAATTACTCGGTACCTATACCCTTAGAACCTTTAAAGGGGATAGCTACTCTTCAGGGTAAATGGGCTAAGATCATTAAGCTGGCCACTTTAGCTTAGTTAATTATTTTCTGTCTTTTTAGATAAGTTTTTTGGGTATTAATATCCTTTCTACGTGAAATAGTTTAGATTAACTAAATAGCTTTATGCTTTTTGTGGATAGCTGACTATTTAGCCTTGGGTATAGCAAATCCATCAAACGAGATCTTCTTTTTTCAAAGAACGAGTAATACTTTTTTCATAAACTGGAGAATTTATTTTTCATATTCTTTCATGTTATTTTTGACAGTACCTTATATTTATAAAAACAACTAGAAAATTACTTTTCTTTTTCAAATTCACCTCCCTTTTTTCTTGTTTTTTGCCCGTGTGGAATAGTCTGTAAAAAAATAAATTAATTACGGCAACGGCCAATTATTTTTCTTCCATAATTTAATGGCTTCTTTTTTAGATTTTTTATATATGGCTTCTTCGTCAAGGTTTAAAAATTCACCTTTTTCTAAAATAATTTTCCCATCTATAATAACTGTATCAACATCTGATCGTTCACAAGTACTTACTATATAATTCTCAACATTCGCTTCAAATATAGGAACTGCCCCTTTGTTTTTTATCAAAATAATATCTGCTTTTTTCCCAGGTTCCAAAGAGCCTATCTCTTTTTCCATTAACAGTGCTTTTGCCCCCTCAATTGTAGCCATGTTAAGAACCTGGGAATCAGGAAATAACTCAAGGTCTTCATATTTAATTCTGTGAATCATTTGTGCAGTCCTCATTATTTCAAACATAGAGTGAGTTTGACCATCAGTTCCCAAACCAACAATAACTCCTTTTTTAATAAAAGGTATCATATTGGGCCAAAATCCAAATATCGCATTAGATTCGGCATTATGAGCAATTTTTACATCATGAACTTTAAAAATTTCAGGATCCCTAAGCGGGTCTAAATAACTGCAGTGAAAGAGAAGAAGATCTGGTCCCAAAAAATTTATATCTTCCAGGTATCTTGTTGGACGTTTTCCGTACTTTCTGGTAGAATCATAAACATGCCACCTATCATCAGCCATATGCATCATTATTCCGCAACCAAGTTTATCTGCTTCCTTTCTTACTTGGACAAGCAGCTCAGTGGAACAGGAAAAAGTAGTATGTACCCCTATTCTCGCTTTTATCCTTCCCTTTTTTGGATTTATTTTTTTTATAAAATCAATATTTTCCTGTAATCCTAATTCTTGATTTTGCTTACTTATTCTACCTGTGGTTTCAAAGGAAAGAACTGCCCTTATCCCTGATTCAAGAGCGGCCTGACATACTGCATTAAGAGCCCCCGGTAAAGCATAAGAACCTTCTGCTGTATCTGTGGTTGTAGTTATTCCACTCCGTATATTCCCAATTATATTTGCAAAAGACCCAATATACATCTGTTCTTGTGTTACACGATCTTCCAACATAGGGTACCAAAATCTCTCCATCCAGGATATAAAAGAAAAATCAGAATCATCAAACCCTGAAAAAGGTATGCTTCGCACAATAGCACTATACAAATGATTGTGCAAACTAATAAAGCCCGGGGATACAATCTTTCCTGAAGCATCTATTATTTTGCTGTCTTTTTCATATTTAGTCAAATCAACATTATCTGCTCTGTCTATCCATTTTATAATATTATTCTCTATATATACAACACCATTTCTTAATATAGAATTATTTGAATCTTTGGTTACTACAAGTCCGTTCTTTATTAATATTTTTTCCATAAACTACACAACCTCTTAAACTAATTATTTTTTGCTAAACCTTGGGCACATTCTCTTAACTCTTTAAGACCATGAGAAGATGATTGTTTTATAAATCCAAGATCTGTCTGATAGGTAATTATCTTCATCCCTTTATTCATCCATTCTTTAAGTTTTAGTAAACCACCGATATGCATACCTGTATACACACCATATTTTCTCCCCGTATCAACAACTTTCTGAATAGCGTCTGACATAATGGGATTATCAAGATCGTCGGAAATACCATAAGAAACCGCAAGATCGTTTGGGCCAAGAATAGCAGCATTAACACCCTCAACAGAAAGTAGGGAATCTATATTATCAATAGCCTTTTTTCTTTCTATCTGAACAATAACAAAATTTTCCTTATTCGCTTTTTGAACAAAAGGAATAAGGGCTTCAGCTTTATAATCATTATGTCCTTTATTAATAGAACACCCTCTCACTCCTAAAGGAGGGTATTTTACATATTTTACAATTTCCTCAACCTGTTCTCTGGTTTCAATCCTGGGGACCATAATCCCCTGCGCTCCAGCATCAAGACAACGAGCAATAAGGTGATACTGAAGATCCGGAACCCGAACCAAAGGAGTCATTCCGGTTAATCGAATAATCTTTAATAAATCAGCAACAGTTTCCATATTGTGAGCACCATGCTCCATATCAATAAATAAAAAATCAAAACCTACATCAGCAAGAAGAAGGGGGATTGCTGGTGTTCTCAACTCTTGAAGCATTGTTCCTATTACTACCTCGCCATTATCCAATGATTTTTTTAGCTTATTATCTTTCATATACATATCCTTCCTAATTAAATTTTATTATGTATCTTACTACTGTTCTGAACTCCTGAACATCAGATAACTTATTTTATAATAATTTATTATTGATGTCAAATTTTTTAAACACTAGTATTATTTAAAAATTAAAAGGAATTGGAGGTTTTAGATTATAGTTCTGATTTATAAAAAATTTGCAGATTCACAAATCGAAGATCTTATTCAGCAATATTTGAAGGGAAAAACAGAAAAAGAGTAAAGTATATCGAAAAATTTTAGACATTAGGAAGATAAGCCTTTTTAGCTTAGTAAAAAATCATATATTTTTCAATCCTAATTCTTCCAATTTCTTTTCAGTGGGTATCCCGTTTTTATTCCAACCCCTCAATTGATAATATTCTTCTATCATCTTATCTAATTCCGGCAAAACTCCTGCTGCAATACCGTCATTGCGAGCCAAATGTAAAAGTCTTGGGGGAAGTGTATCATCTTTACGATTAATACCCAATCTAACATTATACATTCTTTTAAGATTGTGTAACTTATCCCCTATATTAAGTAATTCTTTCGGGGTTAAAGCCCACCCAGTTACATAATTTAACCATTCTGTCACTTTGTCTGGTCCTATTCTGCCAAATACTAAAAACTTACAAAGCCCTAAGGCATTAAGAACATTCATGTAATTTTGCAGTTTAATCACTAATTCTGCTTTACCAACAGAAGTGTGTGGGTCTAACCTATTATCTTCTCCATAGCCTAAATCTTCTAAAGGACTGCCGGATTCAATTGCATAACTTAAAGACTCTAAATGACATCCTCCTCTATTGGCTGTGGCATAACTTAGAGCCATTCCGGTATAAGCTCGAGGATCATGCAAGGGCAGTTCTAACCCCTTTGTATGAATAGCAAATTCCTCAGAATTCTTTCCAATCTTTTTAGAAAAAAATCTTACTCCTTGACCAATAATCTTGCCAACACCTTCATTTTTCGCCACTTGGTGAATAATATTAATGATGCTTTGGGATTCTCCCCATTTAATATCTATATTTTTAAAATTTTCTCGATCTAAAAGCCCTTTTTCCTTGGCTTCCATTGCAAAAGCTATGCTGACTCCCAAGGAAATAGTGTCTATTCCATATCTATTACAAAGATCATTGGCTTCAACTATACTATCCAAATTATCATTTAAACATAAAGATCCTAAAGCAGCTACAGTTTCATATTCCGGACCATGGACTACAAAAGGAGGAACACTAATTTTTACTTGCTTCCCACAGGCAATAGGGCAGGCAAAGCAGGCATAGTGCTTTTTAAAAATTGTATCTGCAATGACTTGACCGGTGATTTTACTGGCTCCCTGCCATCTACTCTGTGCGAAGTTTTTAATAGGCAGATCGCCGATATATTCTCTTGCTTCAACTGATCCAGCAGTACCTAATTTATGCAATCCTTCGGTATAATGTCTGATATTTTGGCGATCAGCCTTTAAGATTTCTTTTAAGGCTAAGGGTTTATTTATTGTAGGTTTTAAATTTCCTTCAACTACGATTGCCTTTAAATTTTTTGATCCCATTACTGCCCCTAATCCGCCCCTTCCTGCTAATCGGTAATGGGGAGCATCTATCACAATAGAAGAAATATTCACTAAATTTTCACCAGCTTGACCAATAGATGCTATTTTAATTTTAGAATCATATTTTTCCTTTAAATTTTGGGAAGTATTATAAGTATCTTGACCCCAGATCCCTTTAGCATCTTCAATCTTAATTTTTTCGGGGGTGACATATAAATAAACTGGCTTCTCTGCTTTTCCAATAATTATTATACCTTCATAACCGCAGAACTTTAGCTCAGCACCCCAACCCCCTCCCACAGTTGCCTCATTCCATATACCAGTTAATGGGGATTTGGCACAAATTGAGAGTTTGCAAGCAGTAGGGACGGATGTACCAGTTATTAATCCAGAGAAAAACAGTAAAGGGCTATCTGGATGAAGGGGAGAAAGGTTAGGTTGTAATTCATCATATAATAATTTGGCAGCTAATCCACTTCCACCTAAATAATCTCTAAACAAATATTCTCCTAATTCTTGAATTGAAATAGTATCTTTAGTTAGATCCACATTAATTATTTTTCTTGACGGGATATTAAACATTTTTCAACCCTCTCTTATCAAATTTCTATAAATTTACTTTAGAGTTAATTATTTTAGCTGACTCTTCCTGCCCCGGGCATTTATAAAATTTTAATTAATTTTAACATTCACCCCTAACCTTGTCAAAAATCAAAATTGCCTTGCTATGGTTTTTGCTTTTTAAAATAGAGAAAGGCTGTCCTTAAAACATTATTTTGAAATTATTAAGGGAAGATGATAAAATTTTTAAAACAATAAGAAGGAAAAGGATAAAATATGATTTACAAGGAATATGGAAAGACCGGGAAAAAAGTTTCCGCAGTAGGTTTCGGTGGAATGCGATTCGATACTTCCAAGAGTAAAGAAGAAAATGCCGAACTTCTTCGTTATGCAAATGCTAAGGGAATCAATTATTTCGATACCGCCCCCAATTATTGTAAAGATCAGAGTGAGGATATTTTCGGTATTGCCTTCAAGAATATGCCTAAAGACTTCTATGTTTCTACCAAAGGCACTCCTAAGGAGTTTAATACTGCTAAAAAAGCAAAAAAAGCGGTAAAAAAATCTTTAGATAGATTGGGTCTCCCTAAAATTCATTTTTATCATATCTGGTGCCTCCTTAAGATGGAACATTATGAATTGGCTATGAAACCTGGTGGACAGTATGAGGGTCTACTACAATGCAAAGATGAGGGATTGATTGACCACATTGTCTTTTCTTCACATCAGCCAGGACCAGAAATCAAACGTATCCTAGAAGATGGTAAAATGGAAGGTGTCCTCATGGGAATTAATATCTTGAACTTCCCCTATCGCTGGGATGGAATTATGGCCGCCTATAGAAGAGGTTATGGTGTAGCAGCTATGAACCCCTTATTTGGAGGAGCCATTCCTAGCCATGAAAAGGAACTTTCTTTTTTGGCTTCAGAAGCAGAAACCCCCACAGAAGCGGCTTTACGATTCTTAATATCCTGTCCTCAAATATCAGTAGTTCTAAATGGTTTTACAATTCGCGAACATATCGATATGGCCTGCCATGTTGCCGATAAAGCTAAGCCCTTTAACGACCAAGATTTAGAAAGGATTAGAAGAAAAATTGGAGAAAACATGAATTTAGCTTGTACTGGTTGTGGTTACTGTGAGAATTGTCCTCAGAATATTCCAGTACCTTCTTATATGCAGCTTTATAATGAAAAACAGATATTTGGCAGCAGCAGCCAGGAGATGAAAAAGAAAACCTATTTGTGGGGCATAACAGAAAGCCATAGGGCAAGAGCAAATAAATGTACCGAGTGTGGACAATGTGAAGAGGCCTGCACCCAGCATCTGCCCATAATAGAACGTCTTAAAGAAATAGCTTCCTGGGAAAATAAATAATTAGTCACCTTTCTAAAGATACTATACATTCTATGTGGCTCGTTTGGGGAAACATATCAATAGGCAAGACTTTTTTTAATTTATAATCATCATCTTTGGTGAGATATTTTAAATCACGGGCTAAAGTTGCCGGATTACAGGATATATATATAATTTTTTTTGGTTTAATCTTTATAATCCCTTTTAAAGCTTTTGAAGAACAACCCCTGCGGGGTGGGTCCGCTATAATAAGATGAACTTCTTCGCCACTTCTCCTCCATTTATATAGCCATTCTTCTGCTTTTCCGGTAAATAATTCTAAATTAGAGATACCGTTTAACTCACAATTAATTTTAGCATCCCTGACAGCGCTTTTTTCTACTTCGATAGCATACACCTTTTCGGCCTGCTTAGCCACATAGATAGAAATAGTCGCCGTTCCACAATAAGAATCGATAACTGTCTCTTCTCCGCTAAAATTTGCATACTCTAATATTTTTTCATTTAATATTTCCGCCTGCGCCGTATTAACCTGGAAAAAAGACTGGGGCGATATTTTAAATTTAAATGGGCCAATGGCATCTTCCAAATCAGGTTTCCCTTTCAAAAGCCTAAAATCTTTTCCCAGCAAAACCGTTTTAGGGCTCCTATTAATATTCTGATAAATAGAGACCACTTGAGGGAAGGTTCTGACTAAATCATTTAAAACATTTTGGTCAAAACCCAGATTATCTTCTTTAGTAAAAAAAACTATCATTATTTCTCCTGTGCGTCTGCTCTCCCTTATTAAGATATTCCTTAAATTTCCTCCCCCGGTCTTGCTATTATAAACGGTAATTTTTTGTAAACTCAATTGGTCTTCCAAATAGCTAACCAATCTATTAATTTGCAAACTGAATAGAACACATCCGCTGGCTGGCACAAAATCATAACTGCCTGCTTTATAAAATCCTAATCGCGCCCTCCCTTTTTCCTGGTTCACCTGAAAATAGCCCTTATTGCGATAGCGCCAGGGATCTTCCATCCCAATAACCGGTAATGGCTTTACCTTTTGCTGGCTTAATCTGAGTAAGGCATCCTGTATGGTCAATCTTTTTATGTCTAATTGCTTTTTATAACTGATATGTTGTAATTGGCATCCTCCACAGAGATAATAAACGGAGCAAAGGGGTTTAACCCGGTGAGGAGAGGGCAAAATAACTTCTTCCAACTGACCCCGGGCAAAATTCTTTTTTACTTCAATAATTTTTACTCTTGCTTTTTCCCCGGAAATTGCTCCTGGTACAAAAACGGTAAAATTATCCATCCTGCCTATCCCTTCTCCCCGATGAGAATAGCTATTTATAAAAAGTTCGTACCTTTCTTCCAACTGCACTGGCTTATCGTTCATTTTATCTCCTGGTAAATAATTGTTGCTCTTTGTTTTTTTCTTTCTTTTTAGAATATATTACATATTACATACGATATACTAATTTAATTCTTGAGTCTAAAAATATTTTCCTCTTAGGCAATACACTATACGATATACTCGATATTGATTATTATTTATTTTATCATATCATGGTTGCTATATATAATACCAAAAATAAATCTTTGGTATTTGCCTTCTTTAAGAACAACCCGCTCTAAGATCAAGCTTCTTAAAAAAATTTAAAATTTTTTTTAAATTTACTTGACAAATAATTCCTTATCCTTTATAATTGCTAATAGCAAATATTGCTAATGGCACAGAGGTTGATAATGAGATGGAAAAGAGTTTAGTAGACCTGATAATCGAGTTAAAGAAAGGCTGCATGGAAGACGAAAAACAAATTCGGATTCTATGCAATGTCTCTTTGGCAGAATACAAGGCTGTTATGGAAATTAAGGCAATAGAAAGGGTAACCTGTAATGTTTTGTCTAAAAAGATGGGCCTATCTCCTTCCCGGGGTAGTCGGATAATTGATGGTCTGGTTAGAAAAAAATTACTGCTAAGAACGACTAACCCGGAAGACAGAAGATCTTTCGTTTTATCTCTTTCCTCCAAAGGAGCGAAAATCAAAGATGATATCGAGCGGGAAAGGAATAATTGCGAAAAAAGAATTAGAGAAAAATTATCAGCAAAAGAATTTGATTTAATAAAAGAAGGTTTAGAATTAGTTACTAAAATTTTTCATCAAGAATAAAACAAAGGAGGAAAGAAGCAATGGAAAATAGTAAATCATCAGAAGTAGAAGTAAACGGAAACAACTTTCAACAGGAAGTTTTAGAATCTTCCGTCCCTGTATTGGTTGATTTTTGGGCTTCCTGGTGTATGCCCTGCCGGATGTTGGCACCAACTATTGAAAAATTAGCAGAAGAAAATCAGGGTAAACTTAAGGTATGTAAATTAAATACTGATGAGAACCAGAATATTGCAGCTCAATACGGCATCCAGGGGATACCTACTTTAATCGTCTTTAAGGAAGGCAAGGAAGTTGGCCGTACCGTTGGAGTAATGCCAAAAGAAAAGTTACAAGAAAAACTTAATCCTATTCTTTAACTTTAACATAAAAGCGGGCTCTAGATTTATACTTGGAGTCCGCTTTTGATTTTGGTTTTAACTCTTATTTTTATTATTTCCTTCTTTCTTCTTTTCGGTTATTAACATATTTAAATCTAATATATCTTTTTGTATATCAATCAATTTATTTTTTATATTGTTTAATTCTTCACTATCAGCACCACCATCAGTCTTGTATCCTAATCTCTGAAATGTTGGCCAGAATATTGATTTTAATTTTTCAACACTCTCCTCTATCTCTAGAAGCTCTTCGCTTCTTCTGTCTATCTCTAATCTTCCACCAGGCAAAACACTTTCCCCTTCAATAGATAAACTTTCTCCTAATTCCGGAATATGGGTTATAATATTTAATTCTTCTTCAATTTTTTTGGAAACCTCTTCGATTGCCTCCTCTTCTCCGTGGACCACAAATATTTTTTTGGGTTTATTTTTAAAACTTTTTATCCACTGTATTATCCCTTCTCTGTCGGCATGTCCTGAAAAACCCTCTAAAGAGTATATTTCAGCATTTACCTGAATCTCTTCCCCAA
>Ga0307378_10002302_pt1 | contig 29592 bp, 28 predicted proteins | sample UN1MG_FD_202238 | JGI IMG/M metagenome (GOLD analysis project Ga0307378, IMG submission 202238) | Soil microbial communities from Risofladan, Vaasa, Finland - UN-1 | ecosystem: Environmental > Terrestrial > Soil > Coastal area > Acid sulfate soil | place: Finland: Risofladan, Vaasa | collected... | reverse complement strand
TCACATCCCCCACTTGATCTCGCGCACCAGCTCGCGGAACTCCGCGAGCACACCTAGCTTAAACCGCTTGTTTATTTCGCGCCGACCGGCATCGAGATATTAATATCGAAAAGGTCCTTCAACGCCGTGCGCCGGCTTACGTCGAGTATCTCGATTCCTAACACTGTATCGGCAGCATCGAGGTCCAGGATTATCCCGGGCGAGGGCTCCTCGTTCCGGTCGAATTCGCCTTCGCGGAACTGAATGTACATCGCGTCCGCGTCTTTATCGTAGGTTATTTTCATCGTTTCATCACCGCCACGGTTATAACCTTAATGGCATCGCCGCGGCGCGCGGCTACTACTTTTAACCGCCGCTTGCCGCTTTTCTCAAAAAAGGCTTCTTTACCGTAGGCCAGCTTTTCTTTATAGTCCGGCTGCTCGATAGTGGATAACACTTCGCTCTCCGAAACATTGCGAGCGGCCATCCGGACTTCTGCGTGGTTCGAAAATATTAGCTTTCGGTGTGTCAAATACCTTCCTCACATCCCCCACTTGATCTCGCGCACCAGCTCGCGGGTTTAAACGGTGAGCGGTAATCCCTTTTCGGCGCGGACCTCGATGCATTCTTTAATTGCTTGTTTAATATTCGACTCGGCCTCTTCTTCCGTTTCCCCCTGGCTCACGCAACCCGGGATAGCCGGGCATTCCGCGATGTAAACGCCGTCTTCGTCTTGGTATATGGTTACTAAGAGTCCCATAACGATGGCTCATTCCGAGCCGACATCACATCCCCCACTTGATCTCGCGCACCAGCTCGCGGAACTCGGCGACCACACCTAACTTAGACCGCTTGTTATTTCGCGCCGACGGCGAGTTGGATATTGATATCCAACAATTCTTTTATCGGAATACGCTTGCTCACGTATAACAGCTCGATGCCGGTAACTTCGCCCGCCGCGTCTAAATCCAATATTAACCCCGGCGCTACTTCTTGCGTCGAGCCGTGTTCGGCCTCGCGGATTTGGATGTACATCGCGTCGGCCTCTGTATCGTAAGTTATTTTCACGTAGCGATCTCACATCCCCCACTTGATCTCGCGCACCAGCTCGCGGAACTCGGCCAGCGGGATGCGCCGGGGCCCCTCGGCGAAGCGCGCCAGCTCGAGCTCATCCTCCACCACGTCCGCGACGCCCCAGCGCGTATTCCAGAAGAGGAACGGCCTGTACAGGCCGCCGAAGTCGCGCCGGCCGAAGACAACGTACTGCTCGCCGACCTTGAACTCGAAGGCGACGTCGTGCCCTCCCTCGCCCTCCTCGTCCGGGACGGCGTACGTCGGCTCGAGCCATCCCTCGTTTTCGAAGTCGCCCCAGTAGACCTCGCGGACCTCGACCGGAATCGGCCCCTCCGCCGGGACCTCGACCACCTTGACCCGCACGATGTTGGGCGCTTGGGCGACCGCTTCCTCGAGGGTGGGCACCGGCGCCGGGGGCCAACTCGCGGCCCGCCCGGGGGCCGACAGCATCGCCACCGCCGCCAACGGCCCGCAGATCTTTTTTAACCGAACCCCCACGTCCGCCTTTCCGGCCGTCAGTACCCCCGCTCCTTGTCTACTTTGGTGGGCGGCTCTTCGCCGGCCAGGAACTTTTGGAAGTTGTCGACGAAGAGCTTCGCCATCCGTTCCCAGTAGTGGGGCGTTACGCCGGCGACGTGGGGCGAGATGATGACGTTGTCCAGGTTGTAGAGCGGGTGGTCGGGGAGGAGCGGCTCTTTCTCGAAGACGTCCAGGCCGGCGCCGGCGATCCACCGGTGACGCAGCGCCTCGAGCAGCATATCCTCCCGCACCAGCGGCCCGCGCCCCACGTTGATGAGGTACGCCGTCTCTTTCATCAGGCGGAACTCGTCGACGCCTATTATGCCCCGCGTCTCGGCGGTGAGGGGCACGCACAGCACGACGAAGTCGGCGCGGGTGAGGAGCTTGGCGAGGCCGTCGGGCGGGTAGACCTCGTCGACGTTCTCGACGGGGGCGCCGTGCCGGCTTACGCCGAGGACGTGCATGCCGAAGGCCTTGCCCAGGCCCGCGACGGCGCGCCCTATGTGCCCCAGGCCGACGACGCCCAGCGTCATGTCGTGCAACTCGTGTATGCTGTAGACGACTTCCCGCCGCGCCCAGCGCCGCTCGTGCTGGTTGGCCGAAGCGATAACCAAGCCCCGGGCGAAGGCGAGTATCATCGCGAAGGCGTGTTCCGCCACCGGTTGGGCGTGGACGCTTACCGACGACGTCACCAAAACCGGGCTCTCCACCAGCGCCGGGTGGAGCGCGTCGTCCACGCCCGCCATCGCGAAGTGAACCCATTTGAGCCGCTTGGCCTTGCGTAACAGCTCGGGCGCGAAGTGCCACACGATCGCGACGTCGACGTCGCCGATCTTGTCCTCGAAATCTTTCTTGCCCAGCGAACGCGCCAGCTGGTATCTGTCGGCCGGGATGTCGGTGGCGGCGAGGGCGTCGCGCAGCGCGCTGTAGGGGTCGGCGTCGTGCGAGAGCGCGACGACGATGTTGAGCGGCTCGTCCTTCTTGGCGGTCATATTCGCTCCCGTCCTGCCGGCGGCCTTACTTCGTGAGGTTCCAAATGAAATCGAAAAATTCCAGGTACTGCTTCGCGAGGTCGGCGTCGTCTATTACGACGAGGTCCGTCATCGGCGACGACGGCGCGTCCTCGATGAAGGGGTAGGAGCCGACGATGACGAAGCGCTCGTCCAGCACCAGGAAGCGGTCGTAGAGGTTGGATTGGCTGCGGTCGTACATGACCTCTACGCCGCCGCCTTTGAGGTGGTCGCCGAGGGCTTTACCCGTGAGCAGGTTTCTCTTGTCGCCGTCGATGATGACGCGGACGCGGCGTCCCCGCTGGGCGGCGAAGATGAGCGCGTCGGCCAGGTTGTAGTCGGTGAAGCGGTCCATCGCGACGACGACGTCGTTCTCCGCTTCGCCTATTATGACGCGAAGCTTGTCGCGCACCGAGACGTCCTGGCCGAACCACGTTACGATTTTCGCGTGGGCCGCGGCCGCGGCAAGCGCAGCTATGAGTATCGCGAGGGCGATTTTTTTCTCCATAATTTAATACCTCGCCGGAATATAGCATAACAGAGCGCGCGGCCGCAACGGCGATGTAAAAAGGGCGCCGGCTCGGCCGCTCCGGCGCGCGCCAAACCGGATGTCGATTAAAAATCTGCGTCGGCGGGCATCAGGACGTATACCGTTTCGCCGGCGCCCGCGCCCGCGTACGAGCCGACGGGGCGCCCTCTAGCCAGGAGACGCTCGCCCAGGTCGCGTACCGGCGGGCCGCCCAAATCGTGGAAAGCGTCGCCCCCGAAGTAAACCGGGCGGCCCCGTTTCAACTCGCCGCGCACCATCTCCTCGATGACCCGGGCGGCCCGTTCGCCGTCGCCCCGCCATCGGTTTACGACCCAGTTCGGCGACTGCGCCCGCCTAAGGCCGCCGAAGTACCGCGCGTGCGTTATCGCCGGCGAATTGGAGAGAAAGGCCAAGGCGTCTTCGGGAATGGTGCCGCCGAGGGCGAGGCCGGCGCGGTAGTCCGCGTTCGCCTCGAGCCGCGTTTGGGGCTTTATCCCGTCGCGCCAGTTGACGTTGGTCACTCCGAGCCACGCCAGCGCGAGCGCGACCAGCGAAACGAGGTACCACCGCCGCCGCGCCGACACGGCGACGGCGACCGTGGCCAGGAGGCAAGCCGCCGGGACTAACCAGTACTCTACGTGATTCGGCAGCCACCAGGATATGAAGGCCGCGTACGTAAGGAACGTGACGCCGAGCAGGAGGAGGCCGCGGCGCGCGGGGCCGCGCACGAACCATAACGTTAGGTTCGTGCCGCAGACAAACACAGCGAGCCAAAGGGGCAGCGCCACGCGGAGGTGACGCGCGTTCCCCTTCGCGAAGGGCGCCGCGAAATTGTCCCAAAAAGTGTTTACGTAAAAAACCCGCGCCAGGCCGTCGGCGGCGCCGAGGGCGTTGCGCGGCGAAAGGCCGCCCCACCGGTTCATGCGGGCGTAGAAGAAGAACCAATCCAGGTAGGAGCCGGGCGTCTTAAAGCGTATGACGGCCGCGGGGGCGGCGACGTAGGCCAGCGCGACGACGGCGACGTACGCGGTCAAGAGGACGACCGTTTTTTTACCTCTCGCCGTTCCCGCCGTCAGTACGTATATTATCGCCGCGGGGAGGAGGAGGAAATTTATTTGGTGGCAGAGCGCGGCAACGGCGAGGACGCCGCCGCCGAGAGCCGCGGTTTTCGCGCCTCCGGCAGGGACCTTCGCGGCGACGTAGAGGGCCGCGAGGGCCGCCGCCGCCGCGGGGACGTATACGCCGACGCTCGCGGCGTCCCTCCAATAGCAGGCCGCGGTCGCGAGGGCGGCGCCCGCGAGGAGTGCGGCCGCCCGGCCGGCGCCCAACGTTCGGGATAACATATACAGCGAAGCCGCGCCCAGGCCCCCGGCCGCCGCGGATACGAAATGCATGGGGCCCAACGGCCGCCCTGCGAAGCCCAAATGCCGGACGCACGCCAAGGCCGCCCGGCACAACGGGTCGTATAAAACGTGGTGGGGATGCAGCAACTGCGCGAACGGCGCGCTTTCGACCGCCTCGGCGTAGCCCAGCGCGTCGTAGCTGTAGAAGACGTTCCGCGCGGCCAGGTACAGCGCGAAGGCCGCCAGGCCGAGGCCGACGCTTAGAACCCAGTCGAAACGGGGGCCCGCGCCGCGCGCGGCCTTTAATACGGAGCTCAGCCGGTTTTTAACCCGTTCCCGTTTTTCCATTTTAATAATTCCGGTTATTGACGGGAATATAACACAGCGGCGGCGCCGGCCGCAACGGCGATATTGGAACGGATAGCTTTGATATGTTTTTATTATGACAAATTTGGTTGTTTATAAAAAATAATACTTGACAAAGTATAAATTTTCTTTAGAATACTAAAGAAAGGGGGAAGTATTATGCTTAGGAAATACTTCATATGGGCTTTTCTCGCCGTCGGCCTATTTTACGCCGGCGCGACGTACGGGATGGGGTTGGCGGTAGGCGTCTTCGGCGGTTACGCGGTGCCGACGGGGGGTATGGCCGCGGAAGAGGGGTTTGCGTTACGGGAGAGCGGCCAAATTTCAGGTAAGGTGCTCTTAAATGTGAATAATCGTTACAGTTTGGAAATCGGGACCGGCTACCACTTCGGATATCCCCCTTCTAAAAAAGATTATTATTGGGTGGAGGACACAAAAGCCGTAACGGTTACCGGGGGCGCGAATTTTAAAGTTAACTTGTGGAAAATCGCGTTATACGGTAGCGGCGGGGCCGGGTATTATTTTATCGATACTCGAGTAGTAAGTACGGTCGAAGAAGACGGTTTGGGGGGTTGGGCTTACCCCGTTGAGGTAAGTATAGACGGCGCCGGAATTTACTGCGGGGGGCGGTAGCCTACGAATTAGGCAAATTTAGTTTTAGCGTGGGGCCTCGTTTCAACTACATATTCAATAAAGGCACCCACGAAGGGACGATGGAGGAGACTGTCGGGGGTGTTACGATAAAGAGAGAAGTACCGCTTAATAAGAATTGGGACGATTCTTATGTTGGATTAACGGCCGGGGTTGTCTACACCTTGTTTTAACGTGTACTTTATATTATTAAGCCGCCCTCGCGGGCGGCTTTTTTTCGGCATAAATAAGGTTAGGTTAGTCGCCCTTCCCGCCCTTCTCCCCTTCCGCCGGCGCCTCGCGGCGATAGGGCACCGGGACGTACTGCACCGACGGCTGGGAGCGCTTGGCCTGCGGGAAGTACGACATGAACTGATATATCTCGGTCGGCATCTCGTCCGACACCGCGAACCCCAGCTCCCGTGCCTCGTCGAACGTGATGGCGTAGTCGTGGGTCCACGTCCCCTTGGTGAGCTTAACCGCCAACTCGTCGGCGGCGTGGACTTCCATATGGCGCAGGAGTATGTTTTTAACGCGCTGGCGCAGCTGCTCGAGCGCTTTCCTCGCGACGTCGGCCATGATGAGGGTCTGGTCGTCCGTTTGGCCCGGGCGCTTGAGCTCGGTGACTTTGATTATCGAGGCCGCGGGCAAGCCGCCGATCTGCGGGTCGATGGGGCCCAGGACGGCGTTGGGCGCCATCACTATTTCGTCCGCGGCCAGCGCGATGAGGGTCCCGCCGGACATGGCGTAGTGCGGCACGAAGACGGTGACCTTGGCCGGGTGGCCGAGGAGCGCCGACGCGATCTGGTCCGTGGGCAGGACCAGACCCCCCGGCGTGTGGATGATGAAGTCGATGGGCACGTCGTCGTCGGTGAGGCGCACCGCGCGCATGACCTCTTCGGCGTCGTTTATGTCTATGAAGCGCATGATGGGGAAGCCCAGCAGGCTCATCGTCTCCTGGCGGTGGACCATCGCAATTACGCGGCTCTTGCGGCGCCGCTCGATGGCGCGCATCGCGCCCAGCCGCCGGCTCTCCATAAACTTCCGCTGCAGTACCGGCAGCACGAGCGCTATTACTATGAATATCCAAAATAGGTCGAGAAATTTCATATCGCCCTCCGCCGGGCGGCGTTTTCTTTCGTCGCGTTAGGGCGCCGTCTGGTAGCGATGGCGCCGGCACTTCGGGAAGATGCAAATCAATACCACGCCGGCGACGAAGCCGCCCAAGTGCGCCCACCAGGCGACGCCGCCGCTGGTCGCGCCCGCCAGGTCGAGTACGCCGGTGAACAATTGAATCAATACCCAGATGCCGAGGTAGATCCACGCCGGCACCTCTATGAACCAGGCGTAGAAGATGACCGGTATCAACGTGAGGACCTTCGCTCTGGGGTAGAGCACTAAGTAGGCCCCCATCACGCCGGCGATGGCGCCCGAGGCGCCGATGGTCGGAACCGCGGACCCGCCCGATATAATAGTGGTCAGGAAGGCGTGGGCCAGCCCCGCGCCCACGCCGCACAATACGTAGAACAGGGCGTAGCCGAGATGGCCCAGCCGGTCCTCGACGTTGTCGCCGAATATCCACAGGAAGAGCAGGTTGCCGATTATGTGGATCCACCCGGCGTGGATGAACGTCGACGTGACCAGCGGTATCACGCCGGCGACGACGGACGCCGGCGCCGAGAAGTCCACCGCCATCAGCCGCGTCGGGACCAGGCCGTAGTGATTTATAAACCCCTCCAGCCGCCCGGGGCCCATCGTCAGCTCGACGTAGAAGACGAGGGCGTTGGCCAGTATAATGGCGATGTTGACGAACGGGAACCGCTGCGCCCGGGGGCTGTCTTTGATGGGGATCATGCGTTGGTATATTACCAAAAAACGCGCGCGTTATTAAGTAAAAAGACGGCCGGCTCGAGCCGGCCGTGACTAAAGGAGGGTATCCTCCGATGCGCGTTCTTATTTGAGGGCCGCGAGCGCCTCGTCGAAGTAGGCGGCGTAGCTCGAGGCCAGGCGGACCAGGGCGTCCGCGGCCGCGGCCTCCTCGTCCTCGCCGAACCCCCGGAACTCAGCCGGGCGCGCCTGCCGCTCCGCCAGGATCTGGCCCGACGAGGTATCGACCGCCCGGGCGTTGCCCGCCGCGTGGGCGATGCGCAGGCCGGCGAAGGGGTTCTCGCCGACGTACGGCAGCTCGTCCCCGACGACGCCGGCGTCCGCCGTGGATACCTCGCCGTACAGTATCACCTGCGCCAGGTACTTGCGGCCCATCGTCTGCAGCTCGCCGCGCGGCAGCGTATCGGCGTCGGCGAAGTCCTTTTGGCCTTCGGCGCCGCCCAGGTAAGCCGCGTCCAGGCAGGCGTACCCGGCGGCCACCAACCGCTCGCGTATTATCCCCTCGACGAGGCGGCTCTCGGCCGGCGCCGCGTCCTTGACGATGACGCTCACGACGACGGCGTTCTTAAGGCGGTCGAGCTCGGCCGCCAGGCCCAGGTCCTCGACGTCGCAGCTCAGCGTCACCTCGTAGAAGCCGTCCACCTCGCGCTCGCCGGTGACGACCTCGTTCGTGACGAGCCCCTTCGATTTCGTGTAAACCTCGTCCTCGATGAGCAGTTGATTCTCCAGCCGGACCGTGGCGTCGACGATGACGCCTACCGCTTCCTCCACCGCGCGGCGCCGCGCGTTGGCTCGAGCGGCCTCGCGGTCCGCCGCCGCGTCGCCGGTGGCCGGCGCGCGCCCCACGACGACGACGCCGTAGGCCGCGGCCGCGGCCAGCAACGCCGCCAGCAGCACGCCCGCCCGCGCGCGCATCACTCGAGCCCCCGCGTCATGATGACCAGCCGGCCGCCCTTGAGAACGTCCGCTTGCGCGTCGAGCTGGAACAGGATGTCGACGATTTGAGAGGGCAGGACCAGGTCGCAGGCGTATTCGCCCACGGCCTTGAGGGCTTTTATAACCAGCGGCTGGGCGCCGGCGCCCTTCTCCTGCGCCTGCTCGAGCGTCTTCACGTACGACGCCACCCCCAGCGCGGACACGCGCGCCGGCCCGAGGGTCTCGGCGCCGTAGACGACGAAGCCGTCTTCGGTTAGAAGGGTGGGGGCGAGCGCCGGGTCGGCCGGGAGGCCGGTGGCGTCTATGACGACGCCGGTGTAGTCGCCGACCGACGTGGGGACGGTTCCGGGTTTATAGGCCGGCGCGCCGGCGTTCGCCGCCGGGACCTCCGCCGCTAATGCGGCAAGGCCGCGCGCCGTAGTCATCGGCACCGAGAGCGTTACGGCGCACAGTATGGAGCCGTCGTCCAACATCTCGTGGGAAACTTTGACCTCGTGGGCGTCGCGGACCAGGCCCCGCGTCTGCGTCGTCAGCGCGTCGCTCGTCGCGACCGCGCCGCTGACCGTCGTCCGGGAGTTAACCTGGACGCCGTATATCCGCTCGGCGAGTTTGCGGTAGGCGAGGGCGCGGGCCGTCTCCTCGGCCTGGCTCAGCGCGTGGGCCTTGCTCTGCGCCAGCGCGAGGTTGGCCGCGCCGACGGCGGTAACTTCTATATACCCGTCGGTCCAGTTGGTCACGGCGACGCCGCCCTCGTCTTCCTCGACGCCGGCGACCATTTCCTCGGCCGCGGTCGCCGCGGCCGCGGCGACTTCCTCCAGGACGGCCGCCCGTCCCCAGCCGGCGAGCAGCAATATAATAACGAATAAAGTTGCCTTGAAATGCATATCGGCCTCCGGTGTAAGTGGTGCCGTCTTTACGTTTACGACCCTCCGGCGGGGCTAACGGTTTAACGCTCGCTTTTATTGCAGGTTAAACTATTCCCGGGCCGCCGCGGTCATATAGGCAAAGACGGCCTTATTAACCTCGGTAACTTTTTCGGAACGGATATCAACGCCATAATTAAGAGGAGCGGCATATGAAAAAGGTATTAATATTCCTGGTAATTACGGCTTGCGGCGCGGCGGCTTCGGCGGTCGACGTATCCCTCGCCGCGGCCGACTTGGCGCCGATGAGCGTCGCGTTACCGGCCGGGGGCGGCGAGGCCGACTACAAAGACGCCGCGATCGCGGTCCTCCCGTTCGTCAACACCTCGAGTTCGACCAAGCTCGACTACCTCGAGCTCGCGCTGGCCAAGATGCTGGTAACGGACCTCAAGCAGTCGCAGAGCCTCAAGGTCGTGACGCGCGACAACCTCGACGACGTGTTGGCGGAGCTCAAGCTGGAGCGGTCCGCGCTGGTCGACCCGGCGAACGCGCAGAAGGTCGGTAAGCTCCTGGGGGCGGACCTCATCGTCGCGGGCTCCATCGCCGCGGTCTCAAACGCGCTCCGCCTCGACGCCCACGTCATCGACGTCGCGACCGCCGAGGTCGTAGCGGCCGCGAAGGTGGAGGGCGCCGGCGAGCACGAGGCGCTGCAGATGGTGGATACGCTCGCTATGGCCGTCATATCGGACCTGACCGGCGAGGCCATAGTCTTGAACTCGTACGACCCGCTGCACGGTTCCTTCGACCCGGCGCACTCCAGCGACGCGCTCACCTTCTGGCCCATCCTGGGGAACGAGTACGGCCTGGTGGGTACCGCCGCCACGGCTTACCTCGAGCTTAAATTCCGCGCCGGCGAGGTCCCGGCCGCCGTCACCAAGGACCGGCCGCCGCTGAACCTCTGCCTGGTCATCGACCGCTCGGGCTCGATGAGGAGCGCGGGCAAGCTGGAGTACGTCAAGGAAGCGGCCCGGTACGTCGTCGACAACCTCGGCCCGCAGGACCGCATCAGCATCGTCGCTTTCGACTCCGACGTTAAGGTGGTCGAGAAGAATACCCGCGTCGAGAATAAAATGCTCCTGAAGTCTAAAATCGACGAGCTCTTCGCCGGTACCAACACCAACCTCTCGGCCGGCCTGGAGGAAGGCTACGCCCAGGCCAAGAAGGGCAAGAAGAAGAATTACCTCAACCGCGTCATCCTGCTCTCCGACGGCCTGGCGAACGAGGGCATAACGGACCTCGAGAAGCTGGCCTCCATCGCCCGCGACTGGGAGGAGAAGGACGTGTACACCACCGCCATGGGCGTGGGCGCCGATTACGACGACCAGCTGTTGACGCTCATCGCCACCGGCGGCGCCGGCAACTACTACTACATCGACAAGCCGAGCGCGGTGCCTACTATCTTCGCCCGCGAGCTCTCGGGTATCGTCAACGTCGCGGCGAGCGGCATCGCCGTTGACCTGGCGCTGGAGCCCGGCGTCTGCGTGGCCAAAGTCCACGGCTACCAGTACCGCGACCTGGGCGGCGGCCGCTACGAGATCCCGGTGGGCGACATCGCCTCGAGCCAGGAGTACACCGTCTTCGTGGAGCTCGAGCTGCCGGCGGTAAACGAGGAGAAGACCGTGTCCCTCGGTACCGTGGCCGTCCGCTACGACGACCAATTCGTTAAGAAGGCCGTAACGTCGCCCCCCACCCGCCTCGCGATGCACTTCGTGCCGGAGGTCGAGGTGGTTGCCGCCAACGAGGTTCCGGAAGTGGCCAATACCGCGTACCTGATGGAGAACGCCGCGGCGATGGACAAGGCCCAGCGGCTGGTCGCCGAAGGCCGGCGGGGCGAGGCCCAGGAACTTTTGAAGAAACAGAAGGAGCTGAGCCGCGACCGCGCGGCCTCGGGCCAGAGCCAGGCCCTCCTCGACAGCGCCAACGACATGGAGGAGTTGGAAGAACAGGCGGACGATGAGGACAGCCCCGACGCCGCGGTGATGAAGGCCGCAGGCGCCGCAGCCACCGAGACGAGATACCACTAAACTCCGCCCCCGCCCGAACGTGAGACGACCCCGCGGCCTCAAGCCGCGGGGTTGATTTATCGGCGGCGGTGTGGTATCTTTCGCGCCGCACGAGAGGTATTTCACCCGCCTGCCGTCGCGTCGCTTTTTGAGCGGTACACTGTTTTTTTCGCGCGGAAATGAACCAACCCACCATAGGCATACGCCGGGAAGACGTCAACCCGTGGGAGCGGCGCGCGCCGCTGACGCCGCGGGAAGTGGCGCGCCTCGTCGCGGACGAGGGCTTGTCGGTCATAGTCCAACCCTCCGACGTACGCGTATTCGACGACGACGCCTACGCCCGCGCCGGCGCGACGGTCGCCGACGACCTGGGCCCGGGCGACGTCATATTCGCCGTGAAGGAGATTCCGCCCGACCTTATACTCGCCGATAAAACGTACGTCTTTTTCTCGCACGTAATAAAGGGGCAACCCGCCAATATGCCGATGCTGCGGCGGCTCGTCGAGCGGCGGTGCTCGTTGGTGGATTACGAGCGCGTCGTCGACGACGAGGGGCGGCGGCTGGTCTTCTTCGGCCGGTACGCGGGCCTGGCCGGTATGATCGATACGCTGTGGGCGCTGGGCCGCCGGCTCGCCTGGGAGGGGCGGGAGACGCCGTTTGCGGCGCTCAAGGCCGCGTGGGAATACGAGGACCTGGCGGCCGCGCGGGCGGCGGTGGCGGGAGTGGGCGAGCGCGTCGCGGCCGAGGGCGTCGGCGCCGGCCTGGCGCCGTTGACCGTGGCCTTCGCCGGCTACGGCAACGTCTCGCGCGGCGCCCAGGAGATATTGGACGTCCTCCCGCACGAGGAGATAGCGCCGGGCGACGTGGCGGCGATAGCGTCCCAACTCGAGCCGTCGGACAAAGTGGTTTATAAGGTCGTTTTCAAAGAGGAGGACATGGTCGAGGCGAAAGAGCCGGGCGCCGCGTTCGACCTCCAGGATTATTACGACCACCCCGAAAAGTACGGGCCGGTTCTGGCGGCGTACTTGCCGCACGTCACCGTCCTCGTCAACTGCATCTATTGGGAGGCGCGGTATCCCCGTTTCGTAACGAAGGCCGACCTGGCGTCGCTCTACGGCGGCTCCCAACCGCGGTTGCGCGTCGTTGGCGACATAAGTTGCGACGTGGAGGGAGGCATCGAGGCGACCGTCAAACAGGTGGACTCCGCGTCGCCGGTTTACGTCTACGACGTCGACCGGGGCGAGGCGGTGGACGGCGTCGCCGGGAACGGCCCGGTCATACTCGCGGTGGCCAACCTGCCGGCGGAGTTGCCGCGGGACTCGTCGGCGTATTTCGGCGAGCGGCTCGAGCCGTACGTGGCACCCATCGCCCGGGCGGCCTGGCGGGGCTCCTTCGACGCCGTCGAGCTGCCCGGGCCCATAAGGGCCGCGACCATCCTCTACCGCGGCGAGTTCACGCCGCCTTACAAGTATATCGAGGAGTATATAAAGTAAAGGCCGGGATTATGCCGAAAGACGTATTAGTATTGGGCGCGGGGATGGTGGCGAAGCCGCTGGTCGACTACCTGCTGGCGCGGCCGGATTTCCGCGTTACGGTGGCGAGCCGCACGGTGGCCAAGGCCGAGGCGCTGGTGGCGGGACGCGAGCGCGGCCTCGCGCAGCCGCTGAACGTACAAGACGAGAAAAAACTCGACGCCGACGTCGCCGCCGCGGACCTGGTCATCAGCCTGGTTCCGTATATTTATCACGTCGCGATAGCCGAGCGCTGCCTGGCCCACGGCAAGCCGCTCGTTACGACGTCGTACGTGAGCGACGAGATGCGCGCCCTCGACGACCGCGCGCGCGAGGCCGGCGTCTTGCTGCTGAACGAGATCGGCCTCGACCCGGGCATCGACCATATGTCGGCGATGAAGGTAATACACGCCGCGCAGCGCGAAGGAGGCCGCGTCGTTTCCTTTAAGTCTTATTGCGGCGGCCTTCCCGCGCCCGAGGCCGACACCAATCCCTGGGGATACAAGTTCTCCTGGAGCCCGCGGGCGGTCATTCTGGCGTCGCGCAACGCGGCGCGATACCTCGAGCGCGGCCGCGAGGTGAACGTCCCGGGCGACGAGCTTTTCGCCGATTGCCGCGCCGTCGACGTCCCGGGCGCCGGCGAGTTCGAGTGCTATCCCAACCGCGACTCGCTGCCGTACGTAGAGACCTACGGCTTGAAGTACGTCGAGACGATGTTCCGGGGGACGCTGCGAAACGCCGGGTGGTGCGAGACGTGGCTCGCTCTTTCGCGGCTCGGCTTCCTCGACGACGCGCCGCTAAACTGCGAGGGGTTGACGTACCGCGGGTTCTCGGCGCGGGCGTTGGGCGTCGACGCCGCGGACGCCGAGAGCGCGTTCGCGGCCCGGGCCGGCGTGGCGGAGGATTCGCCGGTTGTGGGCCGGCTAGAGTGGCTGGGCTTCTTTTCGGACGAGCCCGTTCCGCAGGCCGAGGCCGCGCCGATGGACGTCCTCGCCGAGCGGCTGGCCGAAAAGTGTCCCTACGGCGAAGGCGAGCGCGACATGATCGTGCTGCACCACGAGTTCGACGTCGGCCACGGCGGCCGCGGCGAGCGCGTCACGTCGACGCTGGTCGACTTCGGCGTACCGGGCGGCGACTCGGCGATGGCGCGCACGGTGAGCCTCCCCGCGGCGATAGCGGCGCGCCTGATTCTCGAGGGGAAGATTGCGCTGGCGGGCGTTCAAATCCCGGTGCTGCCCGAAATCTACGAGCCGGTCCTGGCCGAGCTCGAGCGTTTCGGCATCACGTGCGTCGAGCGTAAGGGCCCGCTCGAGTAGTATCCGGTTGTTCTATTAAAAGTAGGTTGCGGGCGAGGTTTATTCGTCACAAGAAAAAGCCGGCCTTGAACCAAGGCCGGCCTTATTTCGCCGAGAGTGACTCCCTAGCCGCCGCAGCAGCCGCTTTTTTTCTCCTCGCCGCCCAGGTACTTCTCCGGGTCGGCCTCGAAGGCCACTTTGCAGCCCGGCGCGCAGAAATAGTACGTCTGACCCTTGTATTCCGTCGTCGCCGGCGGGGTCGCCTCGTCGACGTCCATACCGCATACGGGGTCTTTCGCCATTACGGGATACCTCCTTTTTGTAGGCCCCGTTTCCGTTGGAAAGAAACCGGACCCAGCGTTCGTTTAATTAATTAACTTAACGTGCCGTCTTTGTCAAAAGGTTTCCGGCCGTCGGCCGCGACTTCGCTTTGGGTCGGGCCCCGCGGCCTCGCTATTCGTACGCGACTTGTTGGGCCTCCACTTTGTCCACGTATATTATCGCGTTACCGATATACTTCACTTTGAATTCGCAGACCGACTTTTCGAGCAGTTCGAAATCCAGCGCGAATTTTTTATAGTCCTGGCCGCTCGCGAGCGAGGATACGCTGAGCACTTTGGCCGTCGTCGGCTCCGGGGTTTCCCGCGTGCCGGCGGGGGCGATGGCCACGCTTATCTCCGCGGCCGGCGAGGACGACGCGGCGGCGCCGTCGGCGCGAAGGTAAAAGTACGCCCGGTATTCGCCGCGCTCCAGCTCCTCGTACGGGCCCCACAGGACCGTCTTCTCGTATAAGTTGTCGGCCGGCGAAACGCGCAGCGCGGAACCGCCCGAGGCGACGGCGTCCTCGACCTGGTTACCCATAAACGTCTTTTTCGTATCCTCGGCCTCGAACGTCCACCAGCGGCCTACCCACCGCGGCTCGCGCCAGGGATACGGGAAGACGCACGCTTCGGTTACGTTTAACGACGCGGCGCCTTCGTACGCGAGGCGGACGTCCCACTTCTGCGGCGGCACCTTGAAGTTAAGGGTTATGTTTTGTTCGCCCGCCGCCGTTTCGGCGGTCGCGACGGCCTCCCCACCCGCGATTATTTTGACTTCCCCGGGGCCGGCCGCGGTCGCTTTTAGGCGAACGGCGTAGTTTTCGAAATCGCGGTTGTTCGGAGGCGGGAACGTAAGTTTTTCCCCCGGCCCGAGTTCGCGGCCCTGCGCCGCGTCTATCGACAGCCACTCGCCGCCCGCGACCCACACCGGCGTCGCGTACATTATGTGGTCGTCTTCGGAAATGACGCGCAGGTAATAGTAGCTCGGCGCGCCGTCGTACCCGTCGTCGCGCCAGGAGAACGGGACGTAGTCGCGGCCCGCGGCGTCCGGTACCGTATACGCCGTTTCGCCGCCGCGGACAACTTCGAGCGATTTTATAACGCCCTCGGTCGCGACCTCCCCTTCGACCAGCGGCCGCTCCTTGACCGGGGTAATGCTCGCCATACCGGCGCCGTCGACGGCGAGGTCGACGAAGTCCCGGTTGCCGGAGGTCGCGTAAACCCGCCGGTCGTACAGCGCGTCGAAGATCGCCTGTCGCGTATTTTCTTGGGCCAGAAACGCGGTGATCCCGCCGATGTACCACATCTGCCGCATACGACTCGGGCCGCGGTTTTGCCCGGGCGCGCCGTTGTGGTTGTCGCCGCCGCCCACGAACCCCAATAGATGATACGAATTCAGCGCGTCCACCACGCCGCCGCCCCGCCACATGCGGCCTTTCCAAAACGGGTTGCCCTCGTACTCCGAAACGCCCCAGTGCGACACGATTTCGACGCAACGGGAGTACGCCGGGTCGACGTGGTCCCACCTGAAGCCGCCGAGCGTGTGGTGCGCTATCGTAATTACTTCGCCGGGCCGATACTTCGCCCACAACTCTTCCGGCGTATCCGTGGGGTCGTCGTACGCGCGATAGAACGAGCCGCCTTTGCCGCGCAAATATACGCACCGGTGGCCGTACCCGCCGGACCAGGCGTCGCTGGTCCACTCGTATCCTAGGAGCGTCACGAAGGCCGGCGGGTCGTTCTTGGCGTTGGTTATCGAGACTAGTTTGCCCCATTCGCCGCCGTACAGGTTTTCGGCGTGGTCGGTCAGGACCGTTACGTCCAACAACGCGACGTACCGGCCGTAATCGAAGTATTCGTCCGGCTGCCGCATGCCGTCCGAGAAAGCCGAGTGGCCGTGTACGTCGCCCCAGAATATGCGCCGCTCCCAGCTCGGGCGGCAGACTACCGGGTTGCTCCGGCCGGCGAGGCCGCCGCCGCGAACGTCGACGCGATATACCCCCGGCGCGGTTACGGAGAATCCGTCGAGCTCGAGGTAGTTTCCGTTTTGCTTTTTAATCGAGGCCGCCGCGGGCCCCGTTACCCCCTCGCCCGAGAGGGTGACGTCCCCCTTCCAAGGTTCGCCCGCGGGATTGTTGTTTTGGTCCAAGACCGCGACCTTGACCGCGAACGGTTCACCGGCCGTAACGCAGGTCGGTGCCACGACGCGGAATTGGGCCGCCGGCCCGGCCGGGATGCGTACCACCGTCGCCCGGCCCTCGGCGATGGTAGGCCGTCCGCCGTCGCCGCCCGGCCCCTTCACGTACGTCGCGAAGGCCTTCTCGTCCTGGTTGAAGGGGTGGGTATGCTCGCGCGTTAAGAACAGCTTGAATTTCGCACCGCGCTTCAATATACCTTTTTTCACGGTCGCCCGGATGACGTAACCGCGGGCACTCTCGATTTCGGCCGAGAAACCGAGCTCCGCCCCGCGCGGCGGTTTCCCGCTCAGGTAGTTTTCGCCGTTGGGGTCGTCGGTCTGCGGGAGGCCGAAGTGGAAAGGGATTTCGATTACGACCGCCGAACCCGCCGGCGCGTCCACCGGCATGATAACTTCGAAAGTGATTTTAGGAATGACGGCCCCGGCGGGTAAAACGTCCGGCTTAATCTTTACCCACGGTTTCGCCGTTTCGGCCTCTTTGCCGCCGGCGACGGTGCTCGCCGTCGCGACCAGAAACGCACTTATTAGGATTTCGCGCCACATTAGTCATCTCCCCTTTTACGCGCTGCGTGACGCCGTCATTATAACTCAGCCTCGCGCCGCGTTCCAATATAAACGTTAATCGATTTCGTAATCGGTTCGCGCGGGCCCGATGAAAAGGTTGCCGCGTACGGGGCGGGATACTATAATTCCCGGAGCGGGTTCTTCCGAGGGGCCTGAGACGTGATGAAAGAAGGAGAGCGCAAGGAGGTCCGCCTCGTCGTCGACGGCGAGAACGCGGGGCAACGGTTGGATGCCTTCCTGGGGGTAATGCTCGGGGAGTACTCGCGGTCGCGCCTGAAGGGTTTCATCGCCGCCGGGGAAGTCGCCGTAAACGGCGCCGCGGCGAAGCCCTCGTACCGCCTTAGGGAAGGCGACGTGGTCGACGCGGCGATAGGCCCTCCCTCCGGGCCGCCGGTCGAGCCGGAGGATATTCCCCTCACCGTTTATTACGAGGACCAGGACGTCGTCGTCGTCGAGAAACCGGCCGGGATGCTCACCCATCCCGCGGGGAGGGTGTACTCGGGAACGCTCGTGAACGCGCTGTTGCATCGCGTCGGCGCGCTGGCGCCCGTCGGCGGCCCCGCCCGCCCGGGGATAGTCCACCGTCTGGACAAGGGCACCTCGGGCGTGTTGGTCGTGGCCCGCTCCGAGCTCGCGCACAAAAGCCTGGTTAAACAATTTTCGCGGAGGACCACCGGCCGGACGTACGTCGCGTTGGCCGCGGGTTCTCTCCCGCTCGAGGAGGGGACGATAGAGGCCCCCATCGGCCGCTCGAGCCGCAACCCGAAGCTCTTCGCCGTCAGCCCTCTCGCCGCCAAAGAGGCCAAGACGACTTTCGCCGTGCTGGAGCGTTTCGGCGGCGAGGCGACGCTGCTGCGCCTGCGCCTTTACACCGGCCGCACCCATCAGATCCGCGTGCACCTCGCGTACCTGGGATACCCGGTTTTAGGGGACGAGACGTACGGCAAGCCGAGCGACGTCATCGACAGGCCCGCGCTGCATGCGCACACCCTCGCCTTCGACCACCCGGCGTCGGGCGCGAAGATGCGCTTCCTGTCGCCGCTGCCGCCCGATATAATAGCGGCCTGCGAACGGCTGCGGCGAGAAGGCGGGCCGGGCGGCGGCCGTTAATGGCGTATTTTTTTTGTCGCCGCTAAAAATTACGGTTGACGCGGGTACGCGTTTAGGGTATAATTCGAAAGTATCAGGGTATTTCTATCCTGCCATTTTTCCTCCAAATACTCCCATTTCATGTCGTTAAACTTAGCCGAACTCACCACAAAGACAACGGCGGAGCTTGCCGCGCTTGCACGCGAGATGGGCGTGACCGGCGCCTCCGGCCTGCGTAAGCAACAGCTTATCTTCAAGCTGCTCGAGACGCAGGCGACGCAAAACGGCCTTATCTTCGCGGAGGGCGTCCTCGAGACCATGCCCGACGGTTACGGCTTCCTGCGCTCCGGGGCCAACAATTACCTCCCCGGGCCGGACGACATTTACGTTTCGCCTTCGCAGATTCGCCGGTTCAGCCTTCGCAAGGGCGACACCGTCTCCGGCCAGGTACGCGCGCCGAAGGACAACGAGAAATATTTCGCGCTGCTCAAGGTCGACGCCGTCAACAACGTAGACCCGGAGCAGGCGGTCGAACGCAACCTCTTCGACAACCTGACGCCGATCTACCCCGACGACCGGTTTCACCTCGAGACCGCGGACGAAAATTTAACCCTTCGCGTGCTCGACCTGATGACGCCGGTGGGCAAGGGCCAGCGCGGGCTCATCGTCTCGCCGCCCCGCGCCGGCAAGACGACCATCCTGCAAAACTACGCCCACGCCCTCGCCGAGAACCATCCCGACGCAATCCTCATCGTCCTGCTCATCGACGAGCGACCGGAAGAGGTCACCGATATGGAGCGGTCCGTGCACGGCGAAGTCATCTCGTCCACCTTCGACGAGCCGGCCGACCGCCACGTCCACGTCGCCGAGATGGTGCTGGCGAAGGCCAAGCGCCTCGTCGAGGCGGGGCACGACGTCGTCGTCCTGCTCGACTCCATCACGCGGCTCGCCCGGGCGTATAATACCGTTACGCCGCACTCGGGCCGCGTCATGACCGGCGGCATCGACGCCTCCACGCTGCAGAAGCCCAAGCGCTTCTTCGGCGCCGCGCGCAACATCGAGGAGGGCGGCTCGCTCTCCGTCATCGCGACCGCGCTGGTCGATACCGGCTCCAAGATGGACGACATCATCTTCGAGGAGTTCAAGGGGACCGGCAACATGGAGTGCATCCTCGACCGGCGGTTGGTGGACCGGCGCACCTGGCCGTCGGTCGACGTCGCCCGCTCCGGCACGCGCAAGGAGGAGCTGCTCCTCAGCGAGGAGGAGATCAACAAAATCCGCCTCATCCGCAAGGTCCTGGCCGATATGAACGGCGTGGATGCCACCGAGATGCTCCTCGCCAAGATGCGCAAGACGAAGGACAACGAGGAGTTTTTGGCTAATTTAGAGAATTTGTAGGGAAGTATGGTACAATAGATTATCCCAAAATGGTAAGGGCGCCGCGAGGCGCCCGTTTTCGGCGGTTATGGTTATCGAGGAGGGTTCGTAAATGCGGACGACGGTTTTATACGCGGCGGCGCTGGCGGTAGCGTTGGCCGCGGCGGCGCACGCCGGCTTCTAAGCCTCGCCCGCCACCGTCGCCGTCTACGTCATCGGTTGACAGAGCCACCCGCTCGACGGCGCCCGGGCGGTCCTGGTGAGCGAAACCGCGGCCGATGAGCTCGGCGAAGGCCGGTACCGCTTCGAAGAAGCGTATCCCGGCGAGCATCGCCTCTTCGTCTACGCCGGCGTCGGCGACGTCTACGACGAGTCGTTCGCGACGGACGTGGCGTTCGCCTCGGCCGAGCTCGAGGTCATGTTATGTATATGCATAGAGACGCGCATGACTCGCCTCGAGGGCACGGTGCGGGACGCGCGCGGCAAGGCCGGTCAAATTCGCGGGCGTGGCGGTCCGCGAGCTCTTCCTGGATACTACCACCGACGCCAAGGGGCGTTACGAACTCAAGCTACCGCCCGGCAAGTGGGAGGTAATGGCCTGGGCCGACGGCGGCGCCGAAGATGAGACCTTCGCCTCGATAACCGTGACGGGGCCGGAAGACCCGGGCGAAGCGGAGGCGGAAGCTCGGTTGGATTTGAGACTCGGCGAGTAACGGTGCAATACCGCGACTTCGGCAATCTCGGATATAAAGTTACCGCGCTGGGTTACGGCGCCATGCGCCTCCCGGAGGACGAGGAAGGGAACGTCCGACGCGACGAGGCCGTCGCCGTAATCCGCGCGGGCATCGACGCCGGCATCAACTACGTCGATACCGCGCCGCTGTACAATCGCGGCCAGTCGGAAGAGGTGGTCGGCGAAGCTCTCGCCAACGGCTACCGCGAGCGCGTGTGGCTCTCCACCAAGAACCAGCGCGTCAACGACGACCCGGACGACTGGCGCCGCCGCCTCGACGAATCCCTCCGCAAACTCAAAACCGATTACGTCGACGTCTACCACCTGTGGGGAATAAGTTGGAAGGAGTTTACGGAGCACCTGGCGGTAAAGGACGGGCCGCTGGCGGCCGCGCGCCGCGCCCGGGAGGACGGCCTCTTCCGCCACCTATTCTTCTCGTTTCACGCGCCGCCGGAGGATTTCTTTAAAATAATCGATACCGGCGAATTCGTCGGCTGCACGGTCCAGTATAATTTGATAGACCGTAAAAACGAAGCCGGCCTCGCGTACGCCGCGGCCAAGGGCCTGGCGGTCGTGATTATGGGGCCGGTGGGGGGAGGACGGCTGGCCGGGCCGTCGTCGGTGCTGGAGGACTCAGGGTTTTCGGCCGCGAGCACCGCCGAGCTGGCGCTCCGCTTCGTCCTGGCCAACGCCCACGTGAGCTGCGCCATCTCCGGGATGAGCAGCCGCGAGCAGCTGCGCGAGAACGTCGCGACGGCTTCGCGCGCGGACCGGCTGGACGAGGCCGAGCTCGCCCGCATCAACGAGAGCTTCGACGAGTACCGTAAACTCGCGGAACTCTATTGCCCCGGCTGCGACTACTGCAAACCGTGCCCGGAGAACGTGGCCGTTTCGCGGGTGTTGGCGCTTTACAACCTGGCTCGAGTTTACGGCCTGGAGGATGCGGCCAAGAAGCTGTACGCCGAGATAGGGCGCACCGGCTTCTTCGCCCGGATGAACAACGCCGCCGCCTGTACCTCCTGCGGCGAGTGCGTCGAGAAGTGCCCGCAAAAATTGGATATCCCGGAGGAGTTGGCCGCGGCGCACGCGGCGCTGGGCAATGGAAAAGGCGAACGATAATACCCGCTCCCTCTTGGCCGTTACGCGCCTGGCGGTATGTTCCAACGCGGCGCTGACGGCCGGCAAGCTCGTCGCCGGCGTCGCGATGTCCTCGGCCGCGGTGGTCGCGGAGGGTTTACATTCCGGCGTGGACCTCGTCGCGGCCCTCATAGCCTTTTGGGCGGTACGGAAGGCTCGGCAGCCCGCGGATGCCGACCACGCCTTCGGCCACGGCAAGTACGACGCGCTCTCGGGCGCCACGGAGGGCCTATTGATTTTCGGCGCGGCTTTCTTTATAATCGCGGAAGCCTTCCGGAAGATTATAACGGGGGGCGAGATCGAGAAACTCGGCCTGGGCGCCGCGGTCATGGCGGCGTCGGCGTTGATAAATTTCTTGGTGTCGGCGCAACTCTTCACCGTGGCGCGGCGGACCGGCTCGGTCGCGGTGGAGGCCGACGGCCATCATCTCCGCACCGACGTCTGGACGTCGCTGGGGGTGCTCGCCGGCATCGGCCTCATCAGGCTGACCGGTGTTCACATCCTCGACCCCATCGCGGCGTTCGTCGTCGCGGCGCTGATATTGTTTACGGCCTGGCGAATTACCAGGAAGTCCATCGGCGACCTACTCGACCGGCGTTTGCCCGCGAGCGAGGAGAAGCGTATCGCCGAGATCGTAACCAAAGGCCACCCTCACTGGCTCGAATACCATAGGCTCCGCACGCGGCGGGCCGGCGGCCAGCGCCACGTCGACCTGCACCTGGTCACGTGCCGCGACATACCGCTCGAGCTCGCCCACAGCTTGACGGAGGACCTGGAGGACGACATACGGCGGGAGTTTCCCCGCGCCGAGATAATCACCCACGTCGAGGCGTGCGAGAAGGCGGAGAACGAGTGCGACGACGCTTGCCCGATGTACGATATTAAGATGAAAGTCATCACCCGCGCCGAGGGGCGGTAAATGGCGGTTTCGGATTACCAGGTTTTCGCTCGGCGGTTCCGGCCGTTGGATTTCGCCGAGGTCGTAGGTCAGGAGGCGGTTACGCGCACGCTGGCCAACGCCGTCTCCGGCGGCCGCGTCGCCCAGGCGTACCTGTTCGCCGGGCCGCGGGGCGTGGGCAAGACGTCGGTGGCCCGCATCCTGGCCAAGGCGCTCAATTGCAGCCGGGGCCCGACCGTGACGCCGTGCGGCGAGTGCGACAACTGCCGCGCCATCGCCGCCGGCAACGACACCGACGTGCTCGAGATCGACGGCGCCTCCAACCGCGGCATCGACGACGTACGCGAGCTGCGGGAGCGCGTCCGCTTCGCGCCGGGCCACAGCCCCTACAAGATATACATCATCGACGAAGTCCATATGTTGACGGCGGAGGCGTTCAACGCCCTCCTCAAGACGCTGGAAGAACCGCCCTCGCACGTGGTCTTCGTCTTCGCGACGACGCGGTTCGACAAGGTTCCGGCTACCATAGTGTCCCGCTGCCAGCGGTTCATCTTCCGGCGTATCCAGACCGCGGCCATAGAGGACAAGCTCCGCGTTATTGCCGAGAAGGAAGGGCTGAGCGTCGAGCCGCGGGCGTTGTCGCTAATAGCGCGGCGGGCCGCCGGCAGCATGCGCGACGGCGAATCCCTCTTCGACCAGGTTATCGCGTTCGCCGAGGACGAGATAACGCCGCACGACGTGGAGCGCACGCTGGGCCTGGTGGCGGCGGAGGCGGTGGAGAAGCTGGCGTCGGCGGTGTTGGCGGCCGACGGCGCGGGGGCGCTCCTCGCCGTGGACGCGCTGGCGCGGGAGGGCGCGGACCTGGTTCAGGCCGTGCACCAGCTCGTGGAATACCTGCGCGACCTTATGGTCCTGGCCGCGGCCCCCGACGAGCCGGACCTGGTGGACGTGAGCGGCGACGAACGCGAGAAGCTGCGCGCCGTCGCGGCCCGGCAGTCGCCCGCGACGTTGCTTAACATAATCAACGTCTTCCTGGAGGCCGCGGGGCCTATGTCGCGCGTCCTGTCGCCGCGGCTCGTTTTGGAGTACGCGGCGCTGAAGGCGGCCCGGATTCGCAACCTGTTGCCGGTGGAAGATTTACTGAAAGCTTACGCCGGTGAGGAGGAGCCGGTCGCGGCGGAGCCCCCCGGGGAGGTTCCGAAGGCCGGCCCGGCGCCCGGCGCCCCGGCGGAAGTTTCGAAAAGCCTCACCGAGACGTGGCAGCGCGTATTGGCCGCGCTGGGCGAGAGCGATAAGGCGCTGCGGGCGCTGGTCGCGCCGGCGCGGTTGATCTCGTTTACGGAGGACGAGTTCCGGCTGGGCTTCCCCGAGAAGTACCGCGTGAGCGCCGAGAAGGTGGACGATGAGGAGCGGCGCGCGGCGCTGGCCGAAGCCGTGGGCGCCATCTTGGGCCGGCCCGTGAAAATACGGGTGGAGCTCGAGGCGGGCGCGCCCGCGTCGTCCGCGTCGGAGGGTACGCTGTTCCGGGATATGCCGCTGGTGGCGGAGATACGCGACCGCTACGGCGGCGAGATAGTGGAAGAGAAAGAAGTCGCTGCCCCCGAGGAAGAGAGCTAACGGCCTACCGTTACCTCGGGGCGGAGGTGAAGATGCTGGGAAATTTAGGCAACCTGGCTCAGCTGCTGAGGCAGGCCAAGGACGTCCAGCAGAAGCTGGGCGAAGTGCAACGGAAACTTTCGGCGATGACGGTGGAGGTCAGCGCCGGCGGCGGTATGGTCACCGTCGTCGCGAACGGCCACCAGGAGATTCTTTCCGTGAAGATAGACCCGGCGGCGGTGAAAGCCGACGAGGTGGAGCTCCTGGAGGAGTTGGTCCTGGCCGCCGTCAACGCCGCCCGTAAAAAAGCGGAAACGCTCGCCCGCGACGAGATGTCCGGCCTCGCGCAGGAGATGGGCATTCCGGAAGGTTTTAAGCTCCCGGGCGCGTAGCCGTACGGCGGCGCGTTCGTCGGCTTTTTAAAGGGCCCGTGAGGGCCTTTTTTATTTAACCTGGGCGGCGAGCCAATCGACCAGCGCGTCTTCGAAAGACGGTTCGGCGGCGAAGATCCTGGTCCCGTGGCCCGCGTCCGAAAACATCTTGAACGCGGCGTCGGCGGCGATCTCGTGGAGCTTCCCCACGGAGTCCGCCGCGTATTTGTCCTCGTCGCTGGCGACGAGGTACGCCGACCGGCCGCGGTATTTCGCCATCGCCGCGGTCGTCTCCAAGCCGTGGTAGTTGAGCCCCGGCGAGAGCAGGACCACCGCGCGCACGTCCGCGTCGTCCGCGCCGTAGTTCAGGGCGAAGTTGGCGCCGATGGAGGCGCCCACGATTACGAGTTTCGACGTATCGGCGCCCTTCCCGGCCAGGAAGTCTTTGGCCGCGGCCACGTCGAGCAGCGACGACTTGTGCGCTTCGTCGTCGAATTCGGCGTAGCGCCTGGTCTCGCCGTCTTGCTTCGTGCTGTCGCCGTGGCCTCGCGAGTCGAGCGCCAGGACGTTGAAGCCGGCGGCCGCCAGCTTGGCGCCGAAGCCGTCGTACGAGTGGCGGTCGGCTGTCAACATGTGCAGCAATATGGCCGCGGGTTTCCCCGCGCCCGCGTCCCGGTACGAAGCGTATATCTTCCAGCCGTCGGAAGTGGCGAACGATACCGTCGTCGGCGCGGCGGCGTTTTCCGTAACGGCCACGGGCTCGGCCGTGGGCGCCCGCTCCTTGGCCTGGCACGCGGCGAGGAACGCCGCGCTGGATAATATTACGGCGAACGTCGTAATAGTCCTCATTTCACTCCTCCTGCGTTTTGGCCTCCGTACCGGCCCCCGCCTTAACGATTTGTTGTCGAATTCTACCCGCGTGTGTTATTATATTTTAAATAAGGCGAAGGCGCAAGGGGAGCGACTATTATGAAGAGAACGGCGCTTATTCTGACGGCGGCGCTCGTCGTAGTAGCGGGCGCCGGGGCGGCCGACTTCTCGGCCGATACCGTTAAGTCCGGCAACTACGTTCACGTCCCGGCGGGCGAGGTCCTAAAGGGCGGGACGGTCTTGGCGGGTTCCGTCGTCGTGGTGGACGGCGACGTCGACGGCGACTTGCTGGCGTTCGCGGCGTACGTGGAGGTGAACGGCAACGTCAACGGCGACCTCCTCGCGGCGGCGGCGACGATTATCGTCAACGGCCGGGTCGCCGGTTCGGCGCAGTACTACGGCGCCGCGGTAACCGACGCCGGTTCGACCGCGGGTTCCCTCGACGCGTCGGGCGCGGCGTTGTTCCTGCGGGGGAGCGTCGGCGGCGACGTGACGAGTTCCGGCGCGGCTACCTGGCTGGGGGGCGCTTTCGGCGGCGACGTCGAGGCCCGGGGCGGATACCTCGTCGTAGAGGACGAAGCCCGGGTCGGGGGCGACGTCTCGTACCGGGCCGAGGAGCTCGAGCTTTCGCCGGCGGCGGCCATAGGGGGGCGGGTGAAAGAGTTGCCCGAGCCCGAGCCGGCCAAAAAAGAGAAAAAGGGTTTCAATTTCGGCTGGTGGTTGATAAAGAACGTCTGGTCGGTCCTCGCCCTCTTCGTTTTGGCGGCGTTCGTCGCCTGGCTCCGGCCCGTTATGTTGACGGCCATACCGGATAACATCCGCGCCCGCCCCGTGGCGTCGCTCCTGCTGGGTTTAGCCGTTTTGGTCGGCGCGCCGGTGGCGGCCTTGGTACTCGCGATTACGCTGGTGGGCATCCCCTCCGCCCTGGTGTTGGCGGCGTTCTATCTGATGGCGCTGTACGCGGCGTACGTGTTCGCGGGCGTCTTCCTGGGGCGGTTGATAACGGCGCGGTTGTTCAAGGGGCGGGAGACGCCGGCGCTCTTCGCGGCGTTGGCGGGTATCGTGATATTGGTTCTGGCGGGCAACATCCCGTACTTCAAGGTATTGCTCGCCCTCGCGGTGTGGGTGTTTGCGTTGGGCGGCGCCGCGATCTACGCGTGGGAGATGCGCAAGACGCGGCCGCAACGTTAGCGGATGACGGTGAAACCGCGGACGGCGGTAGGCTGGCTCGAGTTCCTGCCCGGGAGGTTGGAGCAGACGTTGCTGGGTTACGACGTGTCCCGGGACCAGATAACGATACTCTGTGACGCCGCGGTGCGCGAGAAGTTCTACGCCGTCGTAGTCAACCCCACGCACGTTCGCTTCGCCGCGGAGCGCCTGGCCGACGTGCCGGTGAAGACGGTGACGGTCGTCGGTTTCCCCATGGGGGCCAATACCAAGGCGGTGAAGGTCTTCGAGACGCGCGACGCGTTGGCGCGCGGCGCGGACGAATTTGACCTGGTCATAAACGTTTCGGCGTTGACGCACGGTTATTACGAGTTCGTCTGCGGCGAGATCCGGGACGTCGTGGCCGCGGCCGACGGCCGCCCGGTCAAGGCCATAATCGAGTGCGGCGCGCTTACGGCCAACCAGAAGGTGGTCGCCTGCGACCTCGTGTGCCGGGCGGGCGCGCATTTCGTCAAGACCTCCACCGGCTACGGCCCGGGCGGCGCGACGGAAGAGGACGTGCGGCTTTTGCGGAAGGTGGTCGGCGACGCCGTCGGCATCAAGGCCTCCGGCGGGATACGGTCGTACGAGCGCGCGCTCAACCTCATGTCGGCGGGCGCGGACCGCGTCGGTACCTCGAGCGGCGTCGTCATTATGGAGGGGTTGCGCTACGCGGTGAAGGCGGGCCGTCTGGGCGACGCCGTCGCGGCGAGATAGCAGCAGCGCGGCGCCCCCTCGGCAACTTATCTGAGGTGAATTCCTTTACATTAGGGGAAGTGTTCCGTCGGCTTCGACCGGGGGTCGGTACGGCGGCTTTTTAATAAATTACCCGGGCCGCTCTTCGGTGCGGCCGGTTTGACGTTATGAAGAGGAGAAGTTTTCTCGAGGTAACGGGCGCCGCCGGCGTATGGCTCGCCGCGGGCGGCCTGGGCGGCGTCGTGGCGTCGTGCGGCGAGCGGGGCGTGGAGCGGCGCGCCGCCCGGCGCGTGGTGGTGTTGGGCGTCGGCGGCATGGACGCCGGCGTCGTCGAGCGTATGATCGCCGAGGGCAAGCTGCCCAACCTCGCGGCGTTGGCCCGGAGCGGTACGTTCGCGACCTTTCGCACCACGACGCCCGCCGAAAGCTCCGTGGCGTGGGCGGCGTTCGCTACCGGCGCCCGGCCGGGCAGAAACGGTATCTTCGGCCGGTTCGGCCGGGACCCGGATACGTATCGCACGGTCGCGGCGGACGTCTCGTGTGAGCCCGGGAGGCACCTCGGCGATTGGCCCGTCGGCGGCCCCCGCTGCCGCTCGAACCTGAGCGGCGAACCTTTCTGGCGGTACGCCGCGCGCGAGGGCATCGCGACGGCGGCCTTATGGGCCCCGGCCGACTTGCCGCCCGAGGAGGTGGAGGGCGGCGCGTTTATAGCGGGCGGCGACGTCCCCGACGCGAGCCTGGGCGCGTATAATTATCATTTCTTCGCCACCGACAAGTACTTCGCCGAACGCGACACCGCCGCCGGCGGGATATGGAGAAAGATAGCAAGGCGGGACGGCGTCGGCCGGGTGACGCTGGAGCCGCCGGCGTGTTTGGCGGGCCGCGAGCTCGAGATAACGCTCGAGCCGGAGACCGAGCTATATTTAAATATTTCCGTCGCGGGGCGGAAGCAGCGCGTGAGGACCCGCACCTACAGCCATTACTTCGCGTTCCCTTTCGGGCGGGGGGTCTTGGGCCGCGGCCGCGTTATGGGCAGGTTCTTCGTGGTTTCGTCCGCGCCCGAAATACGCGTGTGGTTGTCGCCGCTCGAGGTGGACCCGCGTAGGCCGCTCTTCGACGTGGCGGCGCCATCCCGCTTCGGCGAGGAGCTCGCGGCGGACGGGCCGTTCAGCACCCGCGGCCGGCCGCTCGACCTCGGCGCGCTGCACGACGGCGTCATCGGCCGGGGGCCGTTCGTGGGGCAATACTGCTACCAAACCGAAGAAAAGAGGCGCCTGGGTTTCTGGGCGTGGCAGCGTTATAGGCCGGACCTCTTCCTCCTCTTCGATTACGGCCTGGACGAAATCGCGCAGGTGTTTTGGCGTCATTACGACCCCTCGCACCCGGCCTACGACGCCGAGAAGTTCTTCACGTACGGCGAGGCCTTCGAGCTCGCGTACCGCTACGTCGACGAGGCGCTGGGGAAATTTATAAAGGGAGCGGCCGGCGACGACGTCGCGTTCTTCGTCGTCTCGGCGCACGGCAACCGGCCTTTTCGGCGGGCATTTTGCCCGAGTCGGTGGCTGCTCGAGAACGGTTATTTGGGACTTGCCCCCGGGGCAAAGCCCTGGGGCGTCGACGTGCCCACGCCGGAGGCCGCGCTCCGCCGGGGCCGGTACCGACCCGCGGTGGCGTGGGAGCGGACGCGCGCGTACGCCCAGGGATACGGCCAGATTTATCTGAACGTCAAGGGCCGCGAGAAGCGGGGGGCCGTCTCCCGCGGCGACGCGGAGGGTTTGAAGGCCGAGCTTCGGACCCGCCTCTTGGCCGTACGGGACGGCGCCCGAAAGGCCGTGGTCGCGGTGGGCGACGGCGACGAACTCTTCGCCGGGCCGCGGCGTTTTTGCGCGCCCGACCTCGTCGTCTCGTTGGCGGACGGTTACGGCGTCTCGTGGGAATCCGTACTGGGGGGCTTCGCCGACGCGGTTTTCGCCGACAACCGCGGCGTCGTTTCCGGCCACCACGCCGCCGTAGGGCCGGACGCGGTGCCCGGGTTGATATTCTCGAATTTGAAGTTAGACGCGGCCGGCGCCGCGGTGGAGGACGTGGGGCCGACTATATTACGTACTTTAGGGCTCGAGCCGCCCGGCGGCGTCGACGGCGTTTCTATGGAGGTAAGGCCGCGCTAGCGGCCTTTTTTCTTGTGGGAAAGAACGGCCTCGGCCCGGGCGAGGTCTTCGGGGAAGGTTATTTTAAAGTTGTCGCGTTCGCCCTCGACGGATACGACGCGGCCGCCGGCTAGCTCCAGCGCCGCGGCGTCGTCGGTCACGTCCCACCGTTCGCGCGCCGCGGCCCGGTAGGCGTCGGCGACGGCGGCCAACTTGAAAGCTTGCGGCGTTTGCGCCGCGCGCAGAGCTTCGCGGGCCGGCGTGCTTTCGACGGCGCCGTCGTCGCCGATTCGCTTCAGGGTATCGACCAGCGCGACCGCGGGTACCGCGCCGTCGGCCGTCGCGAGCGCCGCCAGCAGGCGGCGCACCAGCGCCCGCGTCGCCAG
>Ga0307378_10002299_pt1 | contig 29613 bp, 37 predicted proteins | sample UN1MG_FD_202238 | JGI IMG/M metagenome (GOLD analysis project Ga0307378, IMG submission 202238) | Soil microbial communities from Risofladan, Vaasa, Finland - UN-1 | ecosystem: Environmental > Terrestrial > Soil > Coastal area > Acid sulfate soil | place: Finland: Risofladan, Vaasa | collected... | reverse complement strand
CTTTTTCTTTATCATCCAAAAGATATTCATATTCCTTTGGATCAATGATCTCTATGTCATCATAAATGGTAGCAAGTTTTCCTATTATTTCTACATAGTCTAAGCGTGGATCAAACTCCATGCTTTGTAATGGCTCTTCATCTCCCTTAACAACTCTTACTGTCCAAAAATCATCTTCATCATCTTTGTAAAATTTGGCTACAATTTCATGATCTGTGTCTCCATCTATCCTAACATGAAATAGATATTCATCAACGTATTGATCGTCATCTTCATAGTTCATCATTGCTAATTCTGTCTCAACGTCTTCTTCCTCCATTAATTCAGGAATGTATTCTCCTTTGTCCTCTTCAGCTTTTAATGTTTCATTTGTTAAAATCTCATCTTCGGTTGGTACAAAAGGATCTTCATCATCTACATAAAAATCACTACCCGCTGAATGTACTGACATATCATAGGGATCTCCGTCATCTTCCATATCGTATTGAACGATATCAAACGGTATATCTTCAGGGGCTTCAGGTACATCAGGTTCTACTTCAATCGGTTCTAAGATTTCTGGCTCTGGTTCCGGTTCCAAAATCTCTGGTTCTTCATCGTTTATTTCAATGTCATCTGGAAGATTAATGTCTACTTCAATCTTCTGAGTAACATCCATTATGAAATCTTGAATGGTTTGAATCTTTTCTTTTTCATCTTCAAGGTTGTCCATAATTTCGTCATATACAGACTCGTTTGTTGGAGCCAAATTGGTTGGGGCAGGGTGTTGCGAAAATGTCATCTCCGTGTTTTCTTCCAAATCGCGACTTCTTTTTATTACATCATCATATGTAAGTTCCTCTTCCTCTGATTCTCCAATACCTTTAAGCTTTCTCAATTCTGCCTTTATCTTATCTTTTCTTTCATCAAGTTCCTGTAAGATTCCTCCCCACACATCATGTGGCATAGTTTGATCTTTTCTTTCTCCAGATTTTAGTGTTTTTCTTGGATTAACATCTGGAACCCAGCTACCTTCATCATATCCAGCAAGATCTTGCTCCATATCTGACATAGCTTGTTCGTATTCTGCCTCAATTTCTTGTAACTCTTGTTCCAATGCTTGAACTTCATCATCGTGTACAAAAAGTCTTTGATAAAATTCTTCATCGTTTTCGTAATCATCCTCCAGTTCATCGGGGTCAAGATGACGAATATATTTGGCATTTAATGAGTTTAATTCATCAGCTGAATATTCGCTTCCATCTCTAAAGGTTATGATAGCTCCATTGCTAAATTTCTCTACGTCTTGAACTATTTTTTCTTTACCTTTTACTAAGAGTACTGTATCTTCTTCGTACTTGTCGGCTAATTTTGTACGTGTATTAAACTGAGCTTCTTGGACTCTATAGGGTATGGCCTGGTTTGCGGCTATCTTTCCCTGTGTATCACCACCAATGTATCCATCTTCTTCAATGGTATTTCTATCAGCATCAATTATGAGTTTCCCACAGTGTTCCGGTGGCTGATCATCGTAATAACAATTATTTAAGATTTCGTCAAATTCCCATACTAAGGTTTCTGCATCTGGATATTCTTCAACATTCCCTATGTAATCAATAACTTCTTCCCTAAAATCATTTAGTGCTTCCTCATTAGCATCTTCATTTAATGACTCATTAGCAGTAACCTCAGTGCCGGTATTATCGACAGCAGGTTGCTCACGATTTTCAGGCTTTGTGGCCTTCACTTCACCTTGTGATTGTGCAGATTTCATTTCAATAGCTATGAGGTTCTTCTCAAGGATATTCATTTCGTTATCAATCTGATTAACGTTCTTCATTAACTGATCCCTCTTGGTTCTCTTATCGGCCATTTGTTTTTTAACAGCTAAATATTGTTGAGCAAGTGTTGAATCCGTAATGGCCACATCCTCATTAAGTTTCTTTCGCGTTATATAGACTTTAGACATATCTATGTTTTATTTTATTTATCTTCAATTTTATAATCAGTCTTATTATTGATTTCTTCAACTACTTCATCCCAATTATTAAAATAATTCCTAAAATAATAAGAGGTTGAAAACTGATCATTCTTAAATTTTTCATAATCTTTAATAGAAACCCCACTAGTAAATTCCCATTTAAGTTTATCATGTTTGTTTCTTTCAATTTTATATAGCGCAATATTGGGTTCTTCATATTGCCACCTTTTATGCACAATTACCCTATACGGCTTCGGAGAATTTTCATGATACACAATGGTATCTAAAATAATATCATCTTCCCATTTTTTTTCTATGTTTGGTAAGATAGATAGTATTTCTTCTTCGCTTTTAGGAGAAAGAATATTTTCATTTACGAATTTTGCTTTCATAAAAAATCATTTCCTTTAAATCCGCGTGTTCCTCCAATGAGTTCTCCGGACCATGTTTTATATTCAGACGACATGGTATCAAATAAACCCCATATTGGCTGAGGAGTAGTATCTTTAAAACTTATGTATAAGTGATCCTCTATGGCCCTGAATGCAACTAGCTTATCTTTATTCTCTATCTCTCCAATGTTAAATTCTTGTTCAACATTTATTCTTCCGGCCATCACTTCATCTTCAAAATACAATTGAAGAGCAAGATCTGCTTTTTTACCTTCATCTGTTATGACTGCCATCGGTTCGTACTGTGGACGGCAATATTCAAATACTTCATTTAAGTCCCATCCTTCTAACATAAAAAACGCAGGAACTATTTCTCTATTGTATATTGCTACCGCATCTAATTGCGCCTTTACAAGTTCATCTGAGAAGTGAAATTTTTGTCCGTCAATCCTTCTTTCGTTTGAAATTGATGCTAAAATAACGGGGAGTTTCCAGGTTCTGTTTATCATGTAAACATTTTCCATCTGGGATGCGGTGAATGGTTGACATTCTGTTAAGTAAATAACACATGGTTTTTCTCCCCTTTGGACCTCTATCATTCTAGGTTCAAAAGCTTTTTGGATTGATGAAATGACTCTCATGTTATCAACATCAGATGCTTGTCTAGTATTCAATGCATCGATAACAACATTCTCAGATCTTGCCTCATTCAAAGTTTCGGAAGTAGAAACAAAATCGTTTACATCTATTTCGTCCTTGATCGTGTCCTTAATTAGATACACAAGCGTGTTAAATTTCTTCGCTGCTGTTTCGTTAAGAAGGCCAAACTGTTTCTTTGGTTTTCTTAGTGATGAAAGTATAACCTTATAGAGAGCTTCGTGTATTTTTCCGCCCTTTTCTAAAAGCTTTATCGTGTCTTTGTTTTTTATAAGTAACAGGTTTAAATCTCCGAAATATCCATATGCTGGTGGAGTTAAAAAGTCAGGATTTATATCTTCTAAAATTTCTTGGTTCTTCTTGATAAATTTATTGAAAAAATCAGACACGATTTCTAGATACATTTCATCGGAAGTTTCTCCTTCTAACACAGGAATGCTATAGGAATCCATGAAAGAATTTATCTTAAGAAGGATGATGTCATAAAAATCCCTTGAGTGTTCTCCCTTTTCAAATGATTCGTTCAACAAATCAAATTCGTATGATATTATTTGTGCTAGATCTTTTCCGCTCTTAATGATGACTCCTTCTAAAAGATCTTCTCCCGAATATGATTTCTCAAATAAATTTTCAACAAGTTTAGCAAATCTTTTTTCTTTCAGTTTATCAAATTCCTTTAAGCCGTATGATTTAATTGTATCTTGTTGTTCTTCGGAAAGGGTTCCTTCAAATATAACAGGTGGCCGAGCCATACTGAGCATAGCGGCCCACTTGGTAGCTTCTTCATGATCATACACCTCAACGACCTTGTTATTCTTACGAAGAGTTAGGTCGGTTAAAATGTATTTTGGAAGGTTTGAGTAGGGAATTCTTATCGGCCTTTCTACGGGTGTGTATGCAACACCAAAACGTATGTTTTCTGGAAGTTGAGTATCACCAATGATAGTAGTTAATTCAATTATCGCGTCTTCCCATACGTTTGTAAGGGTTCGCTCAATCAAATTCAATTCAGTGTTATCTTTTTTGAAGAAGACGAGCCTGTCGTCTTGTTTCTCAAAAAGTATTCGGTAAGTGTCTAATTTCTCAGTGATTACAACCTCTTCACTCAGGAATTTATCTACAAACTCGGATCCTCTTTTTTCTAAAATCGTCGCTAACGTATTTAATCCCATTGTCTTTTATTTAGTCATTTATAATTAATAGTTCTATTCCATCGTCACTTCTGTATCTCCACCCATAAGTATCTTCTTGTGTTGAATCCATGTCTGTGTCATAATGACGAAAGGTTTTTACTGCTCCTGTTTTTGGACTCAATACTGATAAAGTATTTTTTAATTCAAATGGGGGTAAAGATGATACTTCTCCGGATAAAGTATTCGTATCTTTATCGTAATCTAGATACTGAGCACTTATATCGTACCCACCCATTGCTTCATTTATAAAACTTGCTTTCATTTTAAATATTTAATTTAGTGGATCAATCAACAGAAAATTTTCATACCATTCCCATTCAAACGGAATAAATTTTCCAAAGTTTTCTAGTTTAAAGTTTTTTAAGTATGCATCCACTTTTTTCTCAAAGTTTACGCTATATCCATCTCGAAAATAAATTTTAAATCCTTTTCCCACAGTCCGGATTCCTGAGATTTTATCATATGAAGAAATCCGATCTACTTGCACCCCCCTGATTTCTTGATGATCATCAACCCAAAAATCTCTAACCACATTAACCAATTGAACTAAATCGGTACCTTCTTCTTGTTCAACTAGACGTGCACGCATACTATTCACTTTATTTATATATCAATAAAAAAGGGGACCGATTGGGTCCCCTTAGATAGTAGGTATTTAGCGCGACTTGGGTTATGAGAATTTTTCTAGGTAGTCGGATTCAACTCTTGAGCCCTTTGCATCCATAGCATTGATAGTTCCATCGGGGCTTACTTTGATGCCAATTACTTGTTTATATCCAACGGTTGAGTTATCGAGAATTAGATAGAAGTTGAAGAAAATATCTTCGTCCCTTCCTCCCATGTTTTTAACAACGTCTCGAATATCATCAGCGCGTTTCAATTGGTAAATCGTGTAACCACCGTTTTCTTTAGTTTCTTTAACGATGTCCATGTCCTTTCCACTCAATCTTCTTAAGATTTCTTGAGTAACCTCTTCTTGCGATTTAGGCTTTAAAATACTGTTTAATGATTCTGACACAAGCTTTTTCATTTATGGTTATCTTCTTTTTCCGCTGCAACACCTTCCTGTTCTTATTACTCTCGTAAATGTTGAAGGTTTTGGTTTCGGTGTAGGGTTTGGCCTTTTTGCTGTTACCCTTCTAGTAACTCGTTTCATACAAATATAACAATTTTATTTGACAAGTTTAATTTTTTCCAGGTTTTTTTGCTTTTTCAGACACATCTATGCCTTTATACTTTCTTTTTACTGCAGACGCAACTTTATCTACGAGCTCTTGAAGTGATCCATCATACCATGATGGTGACTTACTGTATTGATTTGCTCGCGCTAATGCATTTCTTGCTTGCGCTTGACTGTTTATTGGAAAGTGATCCTTATCGTCTTTTACCTTTTTGCTTCCAGCCGGAAACACAACGTCTCCTCGGTTTCTTACCTTTGCATTAGGATTTTTTTTTTCGTTGATCTCTTCGTCAACTTCTTTTGCACTTTCGGTAAGTTCATGGCGCATTTCTCTCATGAAGACGTTTAGGGAACTAACAAAGGATTCTTTGATTATATCAGTTATAACATTTGGAGATAAAACTTCATTGATGTCATTTGCCTGTATCTCATTATACATTTCATCAATGATATCGTAAATTTTCCATTTTACTCCACCCTGTCTAAGTGATTCACTGATGATGACAGATGCCTTGTTCTTTAGGAAGTTTTTCTTTTGGAGTGTAGTTGAACTTTCGCTCAATACGTCAGAACGAGTCCTGATGAACTTTTCTCCCTTTTCAGACAATCCTTCTTCTTCAGACCAAAAGGAATTTAATTCAGCCAAGAAAGTTAATTGTTCTTCCTCATTAAGATTGTAAAAATCTGTGATACTATACTTATCTAAAAGTGTACTATAGACGTTTTTAAAATCGCCCAAAACTTTTGATTCAAATAATTCAGCCGCTCTATTTTGCTTCTCTTTATAGACAGTATGGAATTTTCTCATAATAAGAGTTTATTTTATATATTATATATTAATCGCCTCAAATTGAAAGTTTTAACTTTCAGGGCAAACTTTCTTAACAATTTCTTAACAATATGTGGCACAGTTATTGCACTATATATAATAAGAAACCAAAATAACAGAACGCATGAAAAAATATTTATTAATAGCTTTTCTGTTCCTATTTAGTTATATATCTTTCTCCCAAGAAAGAGAGTTGAGTGACTATGAGAAGTACAGATTAGAAAAAGAAAGTGTTGAATATTCTCAGGATGAGGAAGTCTTTTACATTGTAGAAGACATGCCTAAATTCAAAGGCGAAGATGCAAAAGAATTTAGGAAATATATCGCCGAAAATGTAAGATATCCTAAAGAAGCCGTTGAAAAAAATGTTAGTGGTAAAGTCATCGTTTCCTTTGTTGTAAATAAAGATGGAAACGTTGTTAACGCAAAGGTCGAAAAGAGTGTGGATCCTTATTTAGACGCAGAAGCAATTCGAGTTGTAGAAGCATCCCCAAAATGGAAACCAGGAAAGCAGCGCGGAAAAGCTGTTAAGGTACAATTTACATTTCCCATTTCTTTCATACTAGATGAAAAGGTTGAAGAACAACAAACGGTTGTAAACAACTATTATTTCGAAAGTGATTACAGACACAGTTTATATTTTGGACACAGCTATTATAGACCATATTACTCATATAATTATTACGATCCTTTCTATTATGATTACTATTACTGGGGATCGCCTTATTATTCATACAATTATTGGTATGGATATCGCCCATATTATAACCCTTATTATTATGGACATAACCATCACTCATATTATCCAAATTATAATCGAGGAAATAAGTATTACACATCCAGTTCATTAGGAAGAACAAGGAGTTATTATAATAATTCTTACAGTAAATCTTATAGAAGCGGGTATGTTACAAACAATACAACTGCAGCGAAAAAGAATGTTCCAGTTAGAACTATTGAATCGAGAACATCAGTAAGACAGCCAGCTGCACAAACTACTAGGACACAAACTAGGACATACAGTCCAACTTATACATCACCAAGGACTACACGTTCTTATAACACACCAGTGGCTAAAACCACCAGACCAACCCAACAAAGAAGCACCACAGTAAGAACACAACAGAGAAGTTCTACACAATACTCAAGACCTACATCAACTTATTCAAGACCATCTTCGACAACAAGAAGTTCTACAAGTTATAGAAGTACTCAACCATCAAGGAGTTCTTCGCCAAGTTATTCAAGAAGTAGTTCACCATCAAGAAGTTCTAGTTCTTATTCAAGAAGTTCATCAAGCGGCTCAAGAAGTAGCTCGGGAACAATGCGTTCAAGTAGTAGTGGTAAGAAAAGATAAGGGGAGAAATCTCCTTATCTTTTTAAGAAATCTTCAAGGTATTTAAGAACTTCGTCCCAGGTGAGACCCAATACCTCGTATGCATCATCAAAGACTTGAACAGTATTAGAATCTTCAATCCCTTCCATGCTATCTGGCTTTATATAAACTCCCCATCCCTCGTGATTTTGAGTAAAACCCCCTTGGTACTCAAAGGATCCTTCATGTAAGTAAAATGGCGCAAATTTGTTTCTCAGTTCCTGTATTATTACCTCAAACCAGAGCTCGTTCTTATTCCTTTGTATCTGTGCCGTTAATCCAAATTTTGTGGTTAGATCGTTAACAGCGTTTCTTAGTTCTGTTTTTACGTCATCGGGAAGGAATGATAGCAATTCGTTATCTTTCATGCTACTAAATTGATCCTTTATTTGACCACTGTGTTCACCATGAAATGTCCAAAACCGCTCCTGAGGGTCCATTGATTTAATTTCTTTTTGGACGTCTTCGGTAGATTTAGGAAGGAGAACATCTTCAAGAGCTTCATAAACTTTTTTGGCACGAAAAGATTCGTTATTTACAATTCTGTTAAATGATTCTTCGCGCTCTCTATATCTTTTTTCCGAGGCTGCAGAATCGTGTTTTCTTATTTCATCCCCGTATTTTTCTTCAAGTTCTTCAATCATTTCACTAACTCCTGTAACATACCAATTTTGGCCACCGTCGATAGTTATTCTATCATGATCCCAATCTAACACATCAAGAGCAGGGTATGAAGCAGGGGTGCCGCTCCAATATGGTGCATTTGGTACTCCTGTGGTTGATCCTTGTTCGTCATCAACAAACGGTTGATATACACTAATCCAATACCTTCCTCCGGGATTATCAACACCTGCAAATTTCCCTGTTTCTAAACTAAGTGCTGCGGCATATTCTTTATCATTTGGACCGTGTAATTTAGTATCTAAAATTGGAAGATTTTCTTGAGTCTTTTTTGCTGCTTCAATAGCTTTTTCGGCTGTTTTTGCCCATATTTCTATTGCCCATCCATACTCTCTTTTTGCTTCCCCAGTTCTAGCTTCGTATCTGTTTTTAAAATTTTCAAGAGCAATTCTTAAATCTTCCATAGATACATTGTTTTCTCTTGCATACCAAGCCAATTTAGATATATCGCTAGACATACGTTCAGGAAAATCTACTTCGCCAAAAATAAGTTCGTGAATTATTAAGGGATCTAACATTCTAAGCTTTATTTTATTTATCTAAAGCTTAACTTTAAATCTTTTAAAAGGGAATTGTTTTTCGTTATAAATCTTTTCTCGCTCTGCGGAGTGACGCATGAGATAGTTGGTTCGCTGAAACCCTGAACCATATTCATAGTTATCGGAGAAATCAATAACTTGAATCTTTTCTTTTCCGGGCATGAGTCTCATACCTCTACCAAGAATCTGTCTAACTATGAATTCAGATTTATTTGATTCTACGATGTATATGTTATGCACGTTTAATATATCAATACCTTCAGAGAACGTTCCAACAGAAGCAACGATTATAACGTTTTCCTCTTCTTCCATCTTACCCTTATAGTAATCTCTGTTCTCAACTTTGGTTCCTCCATCGATATAATAAACAGTTTTATCGGTGTTTGCTTTCATCCAGTCATATATGCTACGGCCGTAATTGTTCTTGATGTCACCGAAAAGTACGAGACTGTTTTTAGTAGACTTGTTTATGGTCTCAACAATGTAATTAAATCGTTTACGATTATCTCTTGCTACACCTTTTTCAAGGTTCAAGAGTTTGACCTTATCATCGTTATCCTTTACACTACGAAGATCAAACATTTTCTTCTTTGTTTCGGTTTCAAGGTAATCCAATTCAATTCCTATTACGTGCACAGGTGTTGCGTTACCCGCGCTTATAAGATCAGCTGAATGTAATTGGTAAACCTTTGGTCCAATATACGCTTGGATTGTAAATGAATCACAAGAATCTTCTTTTGGAAGTGTTCCTGTCAAACCAAATTTATAGTTGGCGTTGTGACACTTAACAAGAATTTCTTTGATAGAATTTGCTTTTGCGTGGTGAGTTTCATCAACACAAACAACATCATACTCAGAAAAATAATCAAGCCCCCTTTTGGAAAGGGATTGAAATGTACCAAACACTATGTTAGGTTCCTTCTCGACATACCCACCTGCTGCGACACTATATCTTTTATTCTTTTCCTTACCGGCCCCTGAATAGACACACATGCTCTCCCAGTTTGGTTTGTGGTCAGTTCTATCCTCATATTCGTAAAATTTTTCCTCGGTTTGAGTAACAAGGGCTACGTTTGGGACTACATAGAGCATCTTCTTTATTAAACCCTTATTGAAAAGGTATTTGAAAAACATAAAAGCGATGAGAGTCTTTCCGCCCGATGTAGAAATCTCTTCAGTACACAAACGATATTTTAAAAGGCGCTTTGTTGCTTCTAATTGATAATCTCTCGGATAGAATTCGGGGTCAGTAAAATATCCTCTTGCCCACTTATCAAAATCATTAGGATCGTAGTCTTTGTTAACTAAAAAATCGGCACCTTCGATTTCAAGGTGAAAGTGATACTTATCGGAAAGTTTTTTGACTTCTTGCCACAATCCAATGGGAACACGGTTGTAGCGATCGATGAATTCAACGTCTCCGGTCCATCCGGATCCGCTCCTCATTTTCTTTTTTATGATGAACCAGTTGTCCACCTTTTTAGTGAAGCTGTAACGCAGCTGTTCCAATTCAAGGTGTGTTGAATCCACAACTTGAAGGAATTTGTTATCTGCTGTTACTTTAAATTTCACTTTCCTTTGTATTTTTTCGCTTCCCTACGTATGTTACGGAACATAAGTATATATCCGAGAACCACGAGTGCGAGTATGAGCCATGTTTGTATTGCCATTTGTTTAAAGATTAATTTTATCCCAATCAACGTTTGTAGAAGGAAAATGAAAACTCTCTTTTATTTCTGAAAGGTAACGATCGGTTCCATTTTCTAACATAAACATAATTGCTTCCTCGGCCGTTTCAAAAACTTCAACATAATCCATGTCCCAATATTCTAATGAATACATCTGTTTTTCGGCATATCTAATTTTTCCAGTATTTCCTGTTTGTTCAACAAGCTGACCAATAAATGAGGGAAGTTTCTTTCCCCATGGACCATATGTACACCACTTATCCATTATCTTCCTCTTGCTATCTGTTCAATATCAACTCTATATTTTATTCCATAAATTAAATTATCTATGGTCTTGATAGTATTATCGATGAATTTACAATGATTTTCCACAACCTCTCTCTTTCGTACAATTTCTGAAATATCTGAAAGGATTTTTAATTCCTTTGATTTCTCATTTGTAAATCTTTTTTGGCCCTCAAACGAATAAAAATCATATTTGTCTGAATATTGTTTTGCGTAAGACCTTCCAAGCCCCTTTAAAATAGAAATTAGATAATGATAATATTCAACCGCCCGCTGTCGCTCAGTGTAAATATCAACCTGAAGATCGGCAAGTTTCATAACATCTTTTAGGTTCTTTGACATGTTTTGAATCTTTCCTGACCATTCAAGACGTTCCTTTGCAAATTTATCTTCAAGAGAAATTTGTTCTTTTTCCTTAATTTTTTCCTCATTTTTTAATATGTCCTCAAAAGAGTCCGGTATTTGTAGAGGAGTCCCGTCTGCCATCTTTCTTTTTCTTTTTAATTATTGTTATTTTATCTATCTTTTTTAAAGGAACCTCGTATTCGATATCGGGCATCTCTTCGTCCAAATCAAATTCAAAATCAAGTTTTACTCGCAATCCCTTTTTCATTACCACACTCTAAATTTATTTTCTTCTACGTGATTATCACATTTATGAGCCATCTTTTTTCTTAGGCGCTCTTCTTTTTTTGTCATGTTGTATCGCCTATTTTTGGGATTTATTACATCGGCAGAAAACACCCCAATAAATTTGCTGTTACCCTCATCGAGGTAACACGATAATCTAACCTTTCCATACCCACCACCAAAAACTTGGCCGTGTTTACAATTTGCGCAACTCCTTTCATCAACTGGCAGCTTCTTTGTAATTTTGTTTATTTCTGCGAATGCGTTATCGCATAATGTATCGTAATCTATCATTTTAGTTTACGTCTTAAGTTTTTGTTTCCTTGTTTTGGGTCAAACGGTTCAGTGATTTCTTGCCACTTCTTGGTTTTAAACATTCTCCCTGTTCCCTTGCACTGTGAACACTGTTCATACTTAGTTTCATAATCGTTTTTATGATAGTCAGTACAAACCTCCCAACTACAAATTCCTGTCCCCCCACACTTAGAGCAAATAATAATCTCATGCTCCGTATGCATTTGTTTTATGTCAAATTGTTTACCCATTTTAAATGTCTATTGCATCCAATGGATCCTTGCTAAAATAACTTTCAAAAGAAGGTAACTGTTTTCCTTCCCCTCTTGCCCATATCATTAAATCATTCAAATCCCATTTCTTACGATACGGGAGTTGCATATCTCTTTTAAGTTTATCCCATAGAAACACAGAATCACCCCTCTCTATAATTATAAGAGATTTATCTCTTCCGGTTTTGTCATCATCAAACCAATATCTAACTGGAATATCTATTGGGAAGTTTCGGTTCGCGCCCGCGTTTGCAATTGAGTTTTTAAACAGAAATGAATCAAATGGACCTTCAAATATCGTAATAGGTAGGTTGAAATTTAATTGAAGTATGCCAAACATCTGAGAAATCATGTCCACTTCGTCATGAACCTCTCCTCTTCCCATCAATTCATTTAGTTTTGCACAACTAAATGTTAAATACTTGTTATCTCCTCTAAACAATCGTTTTTGGGATCCAAGTATCTTCCCAGAGGGTGTAAGATTTAGGATTAATATATAGTTTTTAGACGGACTGTACAGAAACCTATCTGCTGTGTACTGTAAACGTTTTGTTAACCATGACCAGATCGGAGACTCTTTCGCTTCAACTAAACCAAAGCTCTGTTTGAGCTCCGATCTGTCAATGGCATATCTCTCTATGGTTTCCAAGTCCATCAGTAACGATACATCATATCGTCCTCCTGTGGCTGTGCTAAAATTTCCTAAATTATCAGAGATGTAGTTTATTACATCCAGATCCAGGTTTGCTTTATAGTCTTTAAATAACCTGTCGACTCTTTTAAATTCCCCGCAGTTAAAACACTTAAAGAATCCACTGTGTTTTCCTTCCAATATGATGTTCCCTCTTTTCTTATGAGAACTTTGCATGGAATCACCACAATATGGACACGCGAAATTAATCCTATCTCTGTGAACCTTAATGTTCTGCTTCGATGGATTTCCTACAAACCTTTCTTGTAAAATAGGGGTAAGTAAAGATATAACGCGCTCCTTATACTCTTCAATATTAAGTGTTTTATCTAAAGTCTCGGAAAGAGAGGAATCGAGATTCCACTCTTCCTGAAACTGTAGGTTTTTACTCATTAGAGATTCTTAAGAACGTCATCCAAATCTCCTGGGATTCCCGTATCGGAACCTACGTCGAGATTAGGCAGATCGAGTTCTGGAAGATCGGTTGTGATTCCAGTGTCGATGTCTGCAAGGTTCAGTTCCTGAGAAGTTATCCCTGCTGCTGGAGCGCCAGTAGCGGGATCTTTGTTAACTACTCCGGCATAATTCTGGGAAACGTTTGCCTTACCTGTTACGGCAGAAATAACGTGATTCACATACTCGTGTGTATCATTATCCCATTCTTTGTATGCATACTTGGAAAGATCAGGAGAATTTTCCTTCACCCATTCGAAGACTGATTTCTTATCGGTATCTGGATTGATAGGGATAAGTTTTCCTTCTGAATTTGGAATGCAGAGTGGAATCTTCTGGTCAAGGAATTTTGACTGATCATAGTTGTTATATCCAGAAACTTTGGTTATAACGAGGGCAAATGGTTTACCAACCAAAATGTCAAATGGGTCATGCTTGTCACCAATCATTGGCTTTAATTCTGCATTGATTTTTTCCCAAATTTTAACACCATAACGGTAAACTAAAATTTTACCATCTAATTCTGGATTTTGCTTGTCCTTAATAACCTGGACAAGTGATGCAAAAGAGTGGCGTCTTGAGAATACATCAGCTTTCGCTTGCATTGCAACGTTATCACTCTTCTTTAATTTCCAATACATGTCTTGTAAAGGAGAGGGTTTGCCAACACTCGAAGGACAGTCTATTAAACGTCCTCTTTGGGTAACAGGGTCTTCTAACCATGCTGTCCATTTTTCTACAATCGAACCGTGTGTTGGGTCTTGCCACCAAGGTACAAATCTTATCACTGCTTGATAAATACCGTTTGAACCTTTGTCCGCCGTTGGTGAGTATTCTTCGGCGTTCTTTGAACTTTGCTCTTTAACTTCTACATTAGGGTTAAAAAGCGAATTGAAATCTTCATTCATCTTTTTTGCTTTTTTAGAATTTTAGTTACTAGACTTTAAGGCCTTTTAGTCTTCTTACTATATTATATATACACGAAGATTCAAAAGGTTTTGATAGCTAATGTTAAAGTTTCTTAACAAGCAAAATATTGAAAATGAATAACTTATTTACGCTTTTTGGGCCATTTGAAGCTTGAAAAAACAGAATAAATTATCATAAGTGAAAAAAGTGCGATAAAAAGCACCGATACAAGGGTCTCCATAACAAACAGTTATTTTTAGTTAACCATATCAATAATATGATCCAAACTTACCATTATAGCAGACATAGATCCACCATATAATTCAGCAATCCTTGCATTTTTCTTAACAAGCGCATGCGAGAAGGGTCCTCCCATAAATTTTATATTCTTAATTGGGTGATTGGCATATGCGAAATCATCCAATTTAGGTTTTAATAATTTAAAGAGTTGATGATTTGCGTAGATAATATACAATTCATCAGGAGCAGTTTTTATTAAATCGGCAATGTAGTGCCAAGCTTTAAGAGCGCGGGGGTATTTAAAGATTTCGTAATCTACAACAAACTCAACGAGTGTTGGCGTTTCGGCTAAAACATCTGCAAGAGATTGATCTATTTCTCTTTTTGTTTTTGGTCTTAATATATCTCTTATTCCCATTACCCAAATCGGTGGAAGCCCAAAATACGCAACACAGGTGTAAAGCTTCCAGTTAATTTTAGCAATCTGTTGTCGTATTCAAACACTATTCCTTCTGTTGGAACGAGTGAACGGGCGGCACCTAGTTCACGATATTCTTCTAAGTGTTCGCCTATCTTGTTTGTTTTATTTATCTCAGCGTGGTGAACTGCATCATCCATTTTTTCCATTAAACGAACGACACTTCTTTCTGGGCTCTCAGTAGCCAAACCATCTAAGTGATTTAATACATCAATTCCAAATTCAGAGAATAGGTTTTTAAGAGGATAAAGAAACCGATCATATAACGCTTTGGCATTTTTATCTTCTTCCCTAACAACATATTGAGTGAGATACGGTCTATCCTTTAATAGCACATTTATCGGCGGGTGTTTTTCCTGTCTACCCCATCTTTTTGCAAGCAATTCATTAAATTCCGGGTTAGCATCCCCAAAATTTGAATTGACCATCTTTAATGCTTGACCATACGTATAATCTGAGATGATTTTGCTATCATCGTTTCCAGACATATAATCCAACTGATCTATATATGATTCAATTGTTTCATCTTCGCCGAAAACAACGCTTACTTGATTTGTTCTGTGTATGGTATAAGTTGTATCTAGGTTCAGTTGTGCGATCTCGATGTCATCTAATAATTCATTCCTAAAAATGTCTATCGTCTTTCCTTTTTCATCTATGATACGTAAATGGTGAATTCTTAATTCGTTTCTAAAATATGGAATGACGTTTTCATTTTCTTCGTAAAGTATTTCTACGTTTAACCATATTTTGCCATTAGCAAGTATTTTTGGATCGAATTGTTCGAACACTTTTTGGAAATCATTCATTGCCTCAACATAGGAAAATTCCACAGACGGTGGATTCCCTCTCTTGCTAAAGTACTCAGCCATGGCTTCTACGTCCATGGCTTCTTCTCCATAATTTCTAAGTTCTTTTGCTGATCGTGCGGCAATGACTTTACCGTCTTTATAGGAGATCATTACATTCTGACCATCTAATTTTTCTGTGGCATCAATCTGCCCATCAAATACTTTTCTTGTTAGGTCTTTTAATTGACCAAATGTCATGTCAGTGGCTTCCCATATCTGACTTACGTGTCCTGCTGCTCCTCCCATTACTGTACATTTTTCATGGATTTATATTTCTGTGATGGATAAATTTCTTCATACCCATCTTGTCCTTTTGAAACTGTGAATCCGGTCAACCCGGCTTCTTCAATGTCTTCAGATTTTTTATTCAATTTATCCCAAATAGTTTTAATAATGTCTTCTCGTAATCCTGGATAACTCTCCTTAAAGGTCTCATATTCACCCTTTTTAAATGCATCTCTAGCTCTACTAGCAGAAATGGGTTCACCGTCAGGATATGTCATGGGTTCTGGATCCACTAAAAGTTCAACAACTTCAACCCCTTTGGGAAGATTCTTACCAAACTTATCGGGTTGATAGTTCTTGGTAAATTCTTTTACTCTTTTATAGTCTTCTCCTTTTGTTGATGAAGCAAGCGCGTACTTACCTGGATCCCTTTCCGGGTTTTCTATCCAACGATAAACTGCTAATATCGGAGAGTATGATTTTTTATCAAGGACCACCTCAACGGATCTATCAGCCAATGTATTTTTTGCGATATCATAGGCTGTATCTGCATCGATTTCATCTCGTTTTCCGGGGCTTATAAACAACACAACTCGCTTAACGTTAGGGTGTTCTAAGTACTTATCTATTAAATTAATATGAGCTCCAGTTAGTGGTTTAAATCCACCTGGATAGAGTACAGTTACCCCTTTTTTATCTTTGGCGTACTCATGTATACTTTGGAACGTCTTCATGGTGTTTCATAAAAAATTTGTACTGAGGGAATTTCTTTTGTGCTTTGCTCATGATGTCCCTTGTCACCATGTTATCTTGGGTACCTTCTGTATATGCAAAATTATTTGTGTGTCCAACCCTGATAATAGGGACGAATGGGTTTTCATAGAAGTTTCCTCTAAAATTTAGTTTTCCTTCTCTTCGAAGTTCTTCTGCCATATCTTTGTGTAACCAGTCGTTTGGCATATCTTCAATATACATATTTCCTTCTGTGTCTAAAAATGCTTTTACCCATTCATCAAATCCTTTAATTCGTTGTGGATTTTTATAAAGTCCTATCGGATCAAATGGATCTCCAACATGTGCAAGGAGTTCTTCATTTACTATGCCATGCATTTTTTCCACTTTATCTACATATTCTTCAATGTAATCCAAAGTAGTAAATCCATTTACAGATACATATCCACCTTCCATGGGTCCTATGTTAGGATTTTTAAACCACGCTGAACCAACATTATCTACCTCTTCGTAGAAATAACCATGTTCTAACAGATGTAAAACTATCTTGGCTAAATCATCAACGATACCAGGAGTTTGATTATTTTTTATTTGAGGAAGGAACTGATAAACTTGTTTGCGCGCATCCTTAAATAGTTCTTTCCTGTCAGTTTTTGGTTTGAACATATCTTGAATTGATTCGTTCAATTCAGCAATGTTATAATCTTCAATCTGATCATAAAGTTCTTTTACTAATTTATAATAACTTCGAGAAATATAATCTTCACTTTCTCTGAAATTTGGGTTGGCCTTTACGTATTGTTTGTTTCCAATTTTAAACACAGATAAAACTCCATGATCTCGCATCGGCCTTAAGAAAGAATCAATTTTTCTTCCTGATGTTCCCTGTCTTAAATCGGCTATTGGAAATTTATCTAGTTTGCCAGTTATTAAAGGTTCAAGGTCCCTTACGTGCTCCATTGGAAAATGGCTGTTTGGGTGCAACTTAAAAATGTAGTTATATGCGTTGGCAAAGAATGTAAACTGGTTCCTTTTGATTCTTTCTCTTATTATACGTGATAAAGATTTATAAGGCAAATCTCCCTTTAATAATTTTATAAATGGTAAAAATTGTTGTTTTTTATCTTCCTTTTTAAGTTCTTTTTCTAACTTTACCAATTCTTTCTGCGTTTGTCCGCTATACTCTGGCACATCTATGGCAGATGAATATTTGCTAATAAGTTCTTTGTATCTTGTTTTATTAAACAAATCTTCCCATGTTTCTACAGGAATGTAATTTTTTGTCCACTCGTACTTTTTAAAAGCCTGATGAATTCTCCACGTGTTTTTTATATCAGCTTCTATTTGTAAAAGGCGAATTAATTCTTTAATCACTTTATCTTTGTCAAGCATCTGTAAAACCCCTTTATCATGAAGACTATGTAATGTATATAAACTAGGTTCATCATATAACATTTTATTTGCGGATTTAATGATATCCTCCTTTGGTTTTGGCTGGAGAATATCACCGATCGCTTCCCCCAATATTGAAGGGTATTTAGCGGCGGCTTCCGCAGGGGTGTCCATGCGCATGCTTTTAAGGTTTACCTTAAACTTAGACATGATTTCATTCATCCTGTGCTTGTGAATGAAGTCCTTACGGTGCATAACTTCCCATAGGGTTTCAAATGAATTTGCGGCTCCTACTCCATAACCAGGTCCAAATGCCAAATCAATGACATCTTGTGGATCTTTTGTTATGAATTCTGATTCGAGGACGGTTCCTGTTTTAACAATCTTTCCTTTCTTACCCATGAAAGATCTCTTGATGTCCCAGACACCGGTAGGAAACCTTATGGCCAAGGATTGATACTCTTCTGTCTGTCCTTCAAACAACTTCGTGGTGTCTTTAGTGGATTCAGATATGATTGCCATCATAAGAGCATTACGAACTGCTCCTTTGTATTTAGATTCGTCCTCAGCTAGGTTTGGTGAATGATACATGAATTTTGCCCATTTCAAATCTGACGATGGCATGAAATCCACCTGGGCATATCCATTTGATTCATCACCATTTATTGGAACCTTTACAGAAACTTGATCAAACCCCTTTAAGGGTGCGGTTTCGTAACCCTCTATCTCCCCAAATATACAATCTACAGCTTCACAAATAAATCCTAATGTGGCTTTTGTACCATCTTCCATTATAAACTTATTTGCATCCAAAGCGATATCAATATCTCCAGAGGTTTCATTTAGGGGTTTCTTTCCAAACGAGCCAATTGGAATGGCATCATTTTTTTCCAACCCCAATAAAGGTAACATGTTGTTTACAACCCATTCATATGTAGGCTTAACTTCTTCCTGTTTTAAGGGTCGTACGTCTTTTACTGCTTTTCCGCCCATTATCTTTTTTATTTTTACCAACCGTCTCTTTCTCTCCTGACATCTGCCTCAGCCTGTTCTCTAATTTCTTTGAGAATTTCTTCCCTTGTCATTGTTTTGTATCTCTCCTCGTCTTCGTGTCCGAGTTCGTGTTCCATTTCTCTCCTTTTAAAATCTCGCTTTTCGCGTTCGTGTTCAGTCATTGTATTATGTTTTTTGTTTATATTACTTACCTTTCAATTGGTTTTGAATTTATTATGCCACTTTTAGTTTTTTCTTTAGGTTCTGGATCTAAATTAACTACCCTTCTTACTGTATCGTCACCATCTTCGTGATCCTCTTTGTGATAAGAATAAACTCCCTTACTAAACCTAACTTCAAATGGTTCTTTTAAAGTTGTTACATATTTTTTACCTTTTCCGGGTCTAACATATGCTATCGTCATGTGAGGGTGGTATTCATCAAACTTCTGTGTGTTTGCAAATGAACCCTCAATCAATTCTCGATATTCCTTTAATTGATCAGTGACAGGAACATCATACTTTACTACATCGTAATCTCCCTGTTCAAAGATGCTTATCTCTGAAATTGATACAACCGCAGGTAAAAACTTTTGTTCAATCATGTCAACTACCACGGATGGATCTACCTCATCTTCATGTATCCCATAAAGTATGGTAACATGTGGTTGTTCTTCCAATCCATATGATTCATCGTATGGTTTGACATAAACATCTTCCTCATCTATTCCTGCTAAATGAACGACTTCCCAATCCTTAATCTTTTTGGGTTCCATCATAACACACCCGTATAAGGGTTCGTCAGCTTGTTTCTGCTCGTTAATCCACGCTTTAATGCTTTGAAATTTACTCATTATCTTCTTCTTGGGTTAGGTACTGATATACGTACTTTGTAAACAGTTTGTATGCATCACCTCCGAGTTCTTTGTATCTTTTGTAAAGTGGGTGCTGCATGGGTTGACCCATTGGTGGCATTCCTGGAGGAGGTCTCATTCCTCTCGGCATGCCCGGCGGCGGAGGTGGCGGTGGAGGTGGTTGACCTGTTTTTAGCAGGTTCATTATTTCTTCGTCTGAATGAAAACCTCTCATTTCTTCGACAAAGCTAAACGCCATAGCCATTATCTCCTGTTTATTTTTAAAGTAATCATCTTCGGATGCAAATTCGGGATCTTGTTCGACGGCCATCTTTGCAACCTGTCCTTGGTGTATTGTTTCGTGTCCAAATCCTGCCCACATTCTATCTACTATACTTTCAAGGCGAGGAATGGGTATTCTCATAAACTTATTATCAAATGTTTCATCGACCGCTATGAAAATATCTTTTGTTGGTGGATCGTAACCCATTAGTCTTATTCCTAATTCAGGAATCATTGCAACCTTTGCCAACATTCGTTGTTCACTTTCCGGAACATTATCCAAATGGTCTTTAAAATCAACCAACACTACGTTATCATCATTCATTGCATCGTTAATATCAGTGAATGGATCGTTGGTCCCTGACTCTCGCACCCCGATGAGTACGTTTTTAAAGAAATTAAATAATTCTCTATCAGGTTGAATTTTTGCTTCGTTTACAAATTTGGCTCTCATATTATAATTTTATTTTATTCAGTAAATATAACAAAAATTTATTAATTATAAACCTTTGCGCATAACATCATCTCCGTGCAAACTTAACCACCATGATGATGATCTTTCAATATCCATTTTTATTCTGTTGTGTATCTTATATTCGTTTCCTTCTACAAAATATGAATCTGGTATATTCTCTAATATTCTTTCCATTTCAAATACTAAATATCTTTCTATCTCATTTGAGTTTATACCTGAAATAGTCTTTCGTAAAAAGGCTTTAAGCAAATCATAATTCCATGTAAAAGTTATTTCATCTCCATCATCTTTAATATCTGTTAAAAGCAAACGATCTTTAAAATCTTCTACATTTTTAGGAACAAATAATTCTTCGTTTATTAATTTTGCTTTCATAGAGACGCAATTGTTTTTAACATAGCTATCAATTCAGGTTGTGGGTGACAATCTTGCTTAGCTGATGGTTGTCTGTATGATACATGTGACCACACACCCGGCTCACCACTCTTGGCCCTTTGGGACACATCCCACATATCTTCGTGATAGGTTAATGGTATATCATATCTGTTGTGCCAGAGCAATAGAAGTTCTCCTGTGCTCCGGAGCTGTTCATCTGTATAGCTCTCAAAGTATTTGTATCCCCTGAATCCATCAGGATAATGAGTCATTGGACACTTTACTGAATTTCCATAAGTTGCATAGAACTTTCCAGGTTTTATATGAACCATATTAGGAGATCCATCTCTTCGTTTTCCAAATTGTTTAATTGTATCATCACCTTCGATCAATCCACCCCAATTATCTAATTCAATTGCAATTGATTGTTTATCGAGAGTAGAATTTCCCGCTTTAAGGTGATACGCCCAATATTTTGATGAAAATAATTGGTTTATTGTACCATCTCTATCAATTATAAAACCTGTGGAAACTGCTCTCCATTGTTCCCATGTTTTTAAATCTCCAGTTATTCCATCACCACTTACGGTATGGTGTAGAACGATTTGTTTTTTAGGGTGAATTTCTTTTTCATATCTAGTCCAAGGGACCATAACAATTTTGTCACTTGGAATTGGTAGCGGTTTTAAATCAGACCACTTATTGGAACCATAAATGGTTACCCCTGGAATGTCTGCCATAATAAGGATATTTTATTTATATATCCTTGCTAGCTTTCTTTAAGATACGCTCACACTTACCTTTCCAGTTGGGAGTTCCCCAAGCACTAATTGCTTTTGTTTTAGTGTGTCGTAATATTTCACGGTTAACTTGCCAATCGTCATCAAGGTGCCATATAAAATCACAATCCTTTAAATACCGCCATTTTTGTGCGTATCCTAAAAATACGATTCGATCTTCTGGTATGCCAACTTCATGGGCCACTTCAAATAAATCCATATTGGCTTTTATGCCAGATTCACGTGTTACACCATGGGTTCTTGAATACTCTTTGGGAGAATACCTTGATGTCACTATCCAAACCTCTAAACCCCTTTCTACGAGTTCAGTTGCGTATCGCTGTACTGATTCTCTTTCTAGCGTATCATCAAAATCAAAACTTATTTTCATCCTTCTCTCATTTATACAAATATAATAAAAAATATCGAGTTAGATAAACTTTAAATATTTTTTCCACTTTTCTGAAAGCTGGGTTCCTTCCGCAGTATTTTCTAAGATACCCACTTCCAAAAAGATAGCAGCCGTTGATACAGCAATTTCCTCAACATCTTTTATTGCATCTTCAATCTCGGTGCTTGACAAAAGAGGAGTAGAATGGGTTTCAACCTTCTTATTCATCCTAGCTTGAAATGAAGATCTTAATAAATCTCTTGACATAAATGGAATAGTAAGCACATTATCAAATTGACCCTCACTAATTTGATCATTCAACTTTTTTAAAAATACTTCTGCTTGTTCGCTCATATCATTTAGGTTTTTATTTTATCTATCTCCTTATGCAGTATAATCATTAAGTTTTAACAAATTTTTAACAGGTGTTTTAAAACTTCTATAGGGTTCATCATAGAATAGAGTACCTAAGCTCTCAAGAAGAAAAGCTCTTTAATAAGAAAGGGAAATTCAGCTAAATTCTTTATCCCGGAGAGTCTCCACAACCCAGTATGAGTCTACGATATCGTCAAGGTGGGCGATCCAATTTCCAAACTTAGTTTTAAAGGTATCTTCATTCTCTCGTAGGTGTTTGCTGAACGGAGTATTAACTTTCTTGAAAGCTTCAATCATTTCTGGTTTGCCCATGCCTTTCTTTGAACACCCAGCTGTTTTCTTAATTGTGGTTGGTGCGTAAGTGAACATGTTTTTTAAAGGAACAAATTGAGAGAGTGTATCCATCAAGATGTATTTATAACCTCCTAATTGAAGAACAACATCACCAGTGGATCCATATGACAAACCTTCAAAAGCGAGATAAACTTTATCGTTTTCTTCGTGTTCTATAAATGGAAAGATTGTGTGAAGTATCAGCTCAGCGAGATACTTTGAATTTTTTACTTCGTATCGAAGTTTATCCGAAACGTTATCACCTTTGTCTTTAGTATCTAATCTATCGATGATAGTTATTGGAGATTCAGCGTATGCTTTTATCTGTGGTCCAGACAGGCCATAGGGCCACGAAATGAATTTATATTGATTGTTAGCATGGATACATGCTGCGGGTTTATTGATTGAAAAATCGAAGCCTATGAGCATCACAAGTATATTGGTTTATATACTATTTATACTCTGCTTTGTTAGGAAGGTTTTAGATTAATTTCTGATCGACGTAAATGGAATTTTTACCAGCATAAAACATGAGCATTGTCTCGTTTGATGGAAGGTTATCCAATTGAAAATCAGGCGCATATATGAATGTTCCTGCATTTGAAGATACAAACAATGCTTTTTCGAACCCGGCACCTTGGTTTATGTCTATGGCTCTCACACTTTTTATTGGACCAAACCTGTCCCAAGCACCAGTGAAATTAACTTTTATGTTTTCTCCTATCTCGGATTCTTCTATGATTTTTACCAACATATCTGCGTGAATGGGCTTGCCTACCTCCACGAGGTTTTTGAGTTCATCGTTAGATTTTGGTTTAAACGGTGTATTTTCGTTAATAACTTTGGCTCGCATTTATATGGTAAACTTATTTTCTTGGATGAACTTCCTTAAATCGTCAGGAATATCATCGTTGTATGCGTGGTTCTTATCCCACATGGCCTTTGGGATGTAAACTGCCCAAACTCCGTGTTCTCCATCTGCTGTACCGTACTGGGTGCGTTCCCTGATTTTCATCATTGGGACTTGGGCCAAACTGGAAGAATCGTATTTATCTAGTTTTACCAGGTTTTCAATCCCTAGTCTCTTTTTTGAGTAGGTTTCTCCGTCAACCTCAATGTCTGTGTATTCAGTATAACCTATAAAAGCATAAACATCAAACAATTCGTCTCTCATTTCTTCTTCCTCTGATCTCGTTTCTTTATAAAGAGATAATTTGAGTTGTTCTATATCTTTTCTATTAAACAAGTGTTTGTCTTCATACCTTCCTTCTGGGATACGAAGTTGAACTGCTTTATCAAGAATTGTATCCCTACCGTATCTTTCTCCCAGTTCTTGTATCCAAGCTTGGATCTCTCCAACATCTCCTTTATCTATTGCTCCTTTGATTTTGAAAAGCAATAACAATTGGTTTGTTTCAGGATCAACGCGTGGATCATCTTCTACGTCTTTGAATAGATCGGGCCATGATTTAAAGAACCTCCAAACGAGTTTTGATTTTTCCTCGAGTTTTTGATCAAGAATGTATGTCTTCAATTCATCAAGGAGATCTTCATTCTTCATCCCATTAAAAATGTCAGGAAGTTTTATTTGAATTTCTTCAATGTAATTGACCTTTGGAATTATTTCCATACGGTCAAGTTCTTTCTTTACATCACGACGAAAGTTATCAACGATATCCGGATCTTTGAGAAGGTTACTATACATGGCTCCCCACTTAGACTTCATCTTCTGAAGCTCTTCAAGTTTCTTTTTTACGGAAAGATTCTTGATAGTGTCAAGAACATCTGCATATCCTTTTGGTTTAAGGACGTCACCTAATGCCTCACTTACAAATTTACTCATGTTGCTAATATAACAATTTTTTTCTTATTTGTATACATACCCAGACAGTTTTTTACCGTACGGGAGAATTAATTCTTTCATGTGCTTTAATGGAACGTAATCAACCATTTCCCAATCACCTATATTATTTCCATTTTGGTCGTGATAAAAGCTTTGTTGGTCACCTATCTGATGTATGGGATTTTTACCTGAAGTAAATACCACTTTATAATTGAAAAACTGACGTTTTTGCTTATCAATTTCTTCTTTTGGTTTTGGAGCTAATATACTTGAAATTCCTGTAGTTGGGGTTTCTTTTACTTCAATGTGTCTTGTGTCTATTCCCTTGTTATCTCTCCAAACTTCAACAGTTGTACTATCATCGGGTCTATCACTTAACCAAGTATCATAAACGTTAAACATTGGCGAATCACCTGAACGTAAATCGACCTTTCCAAGTGGAAGTATTGCGTTACCGTTCCAAGACCTGCCATATCCTCCTCCATATCTGCGTCTACCCGGTCCATCTGACTGATGTTGACGCTTGTATTGTTGTTCTGGCGGTAACTTGCTACCTAGAACGTGTTTTGGATCTTCTAATCTTTCTCCTGGTGGGGGACCTTGGAATCCAAGTTCTTTTGCCTTATTGTAAAAAATCTCTACAATTTCGTTCCATCCTCCGTATACCTCCGCCGCTGCCTCTGCTCTACCAATTGCCTTATCCATGTTGGTAAGAGTGTTTGCCATTCTTTGTGCGAGAGCCACTTCTTTTTGGAAGTCTCCGCCGGATTTTGTTGCAAAATCCCTAACTCTTTTGAGGTCTTTTGGTTCATAGGCAAGTTCATTTAATGATTCCTGTATGAATTTAGCTTTCATCATAGTCTGTTATTTGATTTATTATTTCATTTAAGTAGGATATTCTCCCTCTTAATTTTGAAACAATTTCTTCTAAATTAGAAATTTCTTTATAATTTTTCTCTATTTCTTGCAAATAAGATGATCCTTGGGAAGCAAGGGTATTATTATTGACAATATAATCAAAAGTTGCATACCAATCTCCTGCCCTTGCTGTGCGGTCATCTTTTACAATTTCCGTAACATATATTAATTTATCCGGCACATTTATGTCAAAAAATTCATGTTTAATCAATATTTTATGTAAAAATTTATCTTCTAGAGACTTTTTTATTTCATCATCCGATTTACTTTTTAAAATGTCACCTATATTTTCTTTAACAAGTTTCATTATTTTCCCAATGCGATACCAAGAGCTGTGGTTACAAGCCTTGATGTCATTAATTTTCCCATTACTCCCTTTTGATCTATTCCAAGAACTTTACATATTGCTTTTCCAATCGCTGGGCCAATCAATGCACCAACAACACCACCAGCGAGAGCACCTAATAATCCTTCGTCTATTTCCTCTCCATTTTCAAGCTTTTCTACCAAAATAGCGTATGCTTTTTCTGCTTCTTGAATCTGGTCAGGAGCCATCCCTTGTATCTCTTCGGCTTCAAATATCTTTGAAGTCTGAGCATATTTTAAATCGTAATATGTTGGTAATTCTTTCATTTTTATATTTATTTTTATCCAAAATGCCACCCTTGACGACCATTCGGACGTGAAATTAATACAGGATTTTGCATTATCATATTATCTATAATTTCTGAAAGTTCATTTTCGTTGGTTGAATCAATGAACTTTCTAAAAGCCTTTTTAATCTTCTCTTCTTCTATACGTCCTCCGCCTCCGGTAGTAAAATAAAGTACGGTTTCCAAATCACTATCATCATCTGCTATTTCTAATATAATTTCCTTTAATTCTTTTTCTGTTGCTTCTTCTAAAAGTATTTCAATCATCTCGATTTTATTAGCCCCACCCTTATTCATAAAATTAAATAATTCATCGGCATCAATGCGACTTTCAATCATATCTATTTTTTCTTCGATGCTCCATTGATCAAGCGCCTTATTAATCTCTTCTTGAGACTTTGGTACCAATAAATCTTCTATTGACTCTCTTACAAGTTTCATGATGTTGCTTTTTTTATCATTTCATCTGTTATCTCATCAACGTGATCCTGTAATATATCGCTTAAGATCCAGTGTACTTTTTCTGGGCTAGATCCCCTTCGAAAATCTCCCCAGTGTGATATGTATGCATCAATCAAATCCTCATTATCAATTCCTCTGTCTAAAAATTCTTCGTGTATTCTATCGTAATCTTCTTTAAATAATTGAACAAGCACAGCGTATTTGTCACCAATGGTTCCGCCGTCAATGAGACCTGCTAAGATTCCCTTTGGGTCCTTTGGCTTCAATACGTCTCCGAGTGCTTCTTTTACGAGCTTTTTCATATTTGGCCTTTCTGTTTTAATATGATAAGTTCTGCTAAAATGTCTTTAAATTTACCGTTACCAATGTATCTTGAAACATCAAAAAGAAGTTTTTGCCATCCTTCCCATGATCCTTCATTTAAAAACCATTGATCTTCAACAATACTAAAAACCTCATCAAATGATAAATTCCTAAGATCTTGCAATATTTGATCAGAACCTTTGGCTTGCAATATATCAAAATTTTCGTTAACATTATAACCTGGAATAAGAAAAGATAAAGCGTCATCTATATTTTCTTCTTTCATTGAATCAAGATAAACTTCTTGAAGAAGCCAATCTGTTTCAAATGAATTAAAAACCCATTCTGAATCTATTTCTTCATTGTTACCACTTTCATCAGTAGGGTTTAATTCCAAATCATAAATAGTTGAAATTATGGTATCCCATAATCTATTACGATCTTCGGGATATCTTTCCTCCAACCAATCAAAGAATCCTACGAAATCTCCCATGAAATAGTCTAACCCCCTATCAAACAAAACTGATTGTTTTTCTTCAACAGACATTGAAGCTATTTTGTCACTGACTTCTTTCTCAGTTTTTGGTTTTAATACGTCTGTTAGGTTTTCCGAAACGAGCATTAAACGTAGTTTATTTTATATATCAACTACCCTTAATGTCATAGTTAGCATCCCCAATGCGTCTCTTAATGTTGAAACGATTGTATCGGAGGTTTAAAGTGAAAGTGTTAAATTCGGCCGCAGTAGTTGCGTAAGAAATATCAAACTGCGACATTGATGTTGGGGTTATTTTTTCAAATGAAAACGCAACGAGTTCAAACCCATGGTGATCCAAGAATGAAATGTACATTGGGTCCCACCATAATTTTTTAGTCTCATATACTTTAATATACAACTCAATCTGTTCGAACAGGATCCAATACGTAATGAATCCTTCAGAGAGTTTGAAAGTTAGAGTTAGGTTTTTATCCAATAAAGGCTCCAATTCCTTACCTGGTCTCATAGCAATACGAAACTGTTGCTGGGTTTGCTCAACGGGGTTGAGTTCCAACGCAGGGAAGTTTACGCTTTGAACAGAAGCATTCATGAAATCTTCCAAATTCTCATAAGGAAGCTTCAATCTCTTTATCACAGGGTCCCATCTATCATGAATCTCTTGATAAAAGAAGCTCTTGGGAAAGCGTACTACGAATTGGTTATTTAAGGCATTTAATATCATTATCGTATGTTATCTAACGCGTCTTTTAGACTCGCATTTTCGTTTGTTAAATTATCAACCTCGGTTTGTAATTCTCCTATCTGGCTATTAAGTACGTTAACATCAAACAGACCTTGGTACTGACTGATCACTTCATTAAAGTTTCCATAGTCATAATAAAACCCTTCGTAAAAAGTATATGAAGTTCCATCTGGGTTCTTAACTATTACTGAATAATTGTTGTTGGTTTGTTGTTTCAACGTCATTACTTGGTCCCCGGTCAATTTGAATTCAAGTTCTCCAAGCGTGGTATTCATGTTTGGAGAAAATGTTGGCGGAACTTCAATCTTTGTGTCATCATCCAGAATGAATAATAATCCATAGTTGAATACACCTGAAAGATCTACATTCTCTCTTTGAACCGGCGATGTGTTTTGGTTCAATTTATCAAATTTCAGCTTATATACAGAATCACCATTCTTTAAGAACAATGGTCCCGTTCCCTGAGGAATTATCTCGTTATTCACATTAAGAACGACGGTGGTAGTATCATAGAATACCTTAGTAAACTTATTTTTCTGAACTCCCGAACCCATGATAATGTTAGGAATCTCTCCCGGGATACGATTGAACACCTTGTAAGGAATGTAGTTATCTACATTTATACGATCAAAGTATCTTCCGTATTTCTTTGGATCTGTTGAGGCGAATGAAGCTTTACGAATTATCTGCGAGCCGTCCATCCTGTTCATTAATCGACAAACAAATTCGATGGTGTATGTTGCATCAATGTCGGAGTTTACCAATACGGGTCTGAATCTATTTGGTGATGAAAAATTATCTTCTTGCGTGAACGAGAATCTTTGCGTTAATAGGTTTGCACCAGGAAACTGTTCGTACACTTGAATTTCGTGCATCAATACCCATTTTGCTGTTTCAGTTCCGTATTCAGCAGCGAAATCTTCATAGTTATCATTAGGATTATTGGAAGTGTAAAGTGGAATTCTTCCACTCTCAATGTCACTCATGTATTCACCTATTATAGTGTCGTTCCAAGTTCCATAGTATTCAATATAATCTCCAGCAGTGCTTTCTGCAATGAAACAGTTAAACAAATCTGCGTTTGATGTTACTGGAAGTTGAACCTGAATCTTTTCAGCTATGAGATAGCTATTATTATCAATTTGAGGAATTGTGCTATATTGGATATAAACGTCAGAGGATGTTTTTATGTTTAATTCATCTCCAATGTTTGTTGTCGGAGAGTTTTCTCCCAAAGCCTGGACAGACGGAACTTTTAATACCGTGTACTTATCGTAAAACCTGTTTCCAAGAAATAAGGTTTCTGTCGCAAATTTTATCACATCATTTCCTTGAACTTGTTTTATCCACGTAAAGTCTGATAAATCAACTAAATTGCTTGATGCATCTTC
>Ga0307378_10002294_pt1 | contig 29654 bp, 23 predicted proteins | sample UN1MG_FD_202238 | JGI IMG/M metagenome (GOLD analysis project Ga0307378, IMG submission 202238) | Soil microbial communities from Risofladan, Vaasa, Finland - UN-1 | ecosystem: Environmental > Terrestrial > Soil > Coastal area > Acid sulfate soil | place: Finland: Risofladan, Vaasa | collected... | reverse complement strand
CTCAACCCCATAGACCAAAAGAGAGAGAAAGCGCAAACTTTGCCCAAAATTGTCAAAAAAATACGAATTTTTACCAAAAAATGACAAAAAATGCGCGCTTTTTACAAAAAAATACAAAAAAATCACAAAAAATACCAATTTTTCACCATTTTTGAGAGTTTACCCAGAGCTTTTCGAAGGGCATTCGCGCCCCAAACCTACCCGAATGCGACAAATCGGAATCTCCTTCTTAAACAATTGACAAACCACCCAACACCTAATTTAATGGCCCCATCTATGCACAATAACCAAAATATTAATCCGCCGACCAGCTCAAAACTCGTTCTCTTGTTTTTGGCTACCCGCCCTAACTTCTTACTGGCAAGTGCTTTACCAATCCTCGTCGGCTCCGCTCTCGCCTACGCCACCACCTCCTCTTTCGATACACTCCGTTTTTGTTTGGCCCTCTTCGCCATCATCTGCCTCCACGCCGGCTCAAACGTCGCTAACGACTACTTCGACCACCTCTCAAAAAACGACTGGCTTAACAAAAACCCAACCCCTTTTTCAGGCGGCAGACGCTTCATCCAGCAAAATATCCTCTCGCCAAAATCAACATTACTCCTTGCCCTCACACTACTTACAGCAGGTGCCATAATCGGAATCTTCATCGTAATCCTGACCCAAAGCCTCTTTATTTTCGCCCTCGGCCTCGTCGGTCTGCTCGGCGGTTTCTTCTACACCGCGCCGCCTATAAAGCTCGGCTACCGCGCCGTCGGTGAATTCGTTATCGCACTGCTTTTCGGCATCCTGCCCGTCTTCGGCGCCTACTTCCTCCAGACCAAAATCATTGATACCATCCCCATTTTCCCCGCTTTGCTCGTCGCTATCCTCATTTTCCTCGTAATTCTAATCAACGAATTCCCCGATTCTGCCGCCGACGCCGCCGCCAACAAAAAGACTCTCGTCGTCCATCTCGGCCTGCGCAAAGCCCTCTGGATTTACCGTATCGCACTTCTCACAAGCTACCTGCTCGCCGCTGCAGCAATCCCACTCTATCGCCTAATGTTCTTCCCAGCAATACTTTACATCTTTACCCTACCAATAGCAGCCCTTGCGCTAAAGGCCGCAAACACAAAAGACCTCTCCACCCCAGGCCAATATCGAGCAAGCAAATTCACCGTCCTGCTCCACGCCGCCAGCTGCCTGGCTCTCACCGCAGGATTTCTTCTCTACACCCTCCAAAGCCCCGTTATCTGACCAAAAGCCAGATTCTGATTGACCCGCCCGATACCGCAACTTAAACTTAAGACCTCTAACTGTTATAAGCTCTTATATAAATGACCAGACGAATCATAATAAACGCTGACGATTTCGGCCTCTGCACCGGCATCAACAAAGCCATCCAGCAGGCTCACAAGCAGGGCGTTCTCACCAGCGCAACCATTATGACCAACATGCCTGCCGCCGAAGAAGCCCTAAATATGGCCAAAAAAATGCCAAAACTCGGCATCGGAGTCCACCTTAACCTCTCCAGAGGCAAGCCTTTATCGAAAGAGCCCGACGTCAAAATGCTCGTCAATGCCGACGGCCAATTCGCCAGCTCGCTTCTGAGATTGTCCCTGCTGTCCGTGATAAAACACAGATTCCGAAACGCAATACGCACCGAACTCGCCTGCCAGATTCAGTGGCTAATCGACAAAGGAATAACTCCGACACACCTTGATTCCCACAAAAACTTCCACGCATTTCCCCCAATTTTCCCGATAGTCTGCGAACTGGCCAGACGCTTCAAAATCAATGCTATACGCTACAGCTATGAGCCAAAACAGCTTTGCCAATTGCCCTGGCCCCTGCCCACCGAAGGCGGGAAAAAAAGAGCCAACCGGGCCCGCGCACTGGCACTGATAAACCGGCTGCAGAACGCCGAACTACTGAAAACAAACGCTATGCTCGGCATCGCCCATATGGGCAGAATAGACGTTAACTTCTTCAAAGCAGTGACTTTATATAATCAGGTCGAACCCGCAGAAATAGCGACACATCCGGGCTTCCCGGAAGAAATCGAACCGGAAATAACCTCCATGCTGCACGAACGAAAGGGCGACCTTGACGCTCTTTGCTGCGAGAGAACAAAACAGTATTTCCAGCAGGCGGATATAGAACTAATACATTTTGGCCAACTTTAGAATTCCTATGAAAACAAAAAACTAAAGCAGGGGGGTAATTAGTGGAAAAAACAGTATTTACAGACTCCTGGCAGAAATACTTTGCCGGGTTTGGTTTGGAGTCATTTGACGACTTTTTCAGTTGCTCTCAGGACAAAACCATAAATCTGAACACAAAACGCGATGTCGGCATACTGACTTTCGGCGAAGGCAGTGGCCGCAAAGTATTTTTTCGCAAGCGTTTTTTCAAACCGCATTTTAAGGACATACTTTTCGCTTGGCAAAGCTTTGGTTCGCCGATTTCCCAGGCAAAGCTTGAATGGCAAAATGCCCACATGCTGCTTGAAAACGCTATAGAGACCTACAGGCCTGTCTGTTACGGCGAGCGGACGAAATTCGGCATGGAAAGAAAATCATTTTTTATTACCGAAAAGCTGCCCGGCAAAGCACTTACAGAATTTGTTTCTGAAAAGTGGTCACAGCTGACTCAGCGGCAAAAAGAAAAAATAATCGTTCCGCTGGGCAGATTCATTCGCAAAATACACGATGCCCGAATTTCGCTGCCCGATTTGTACATCTGGCACGTATTTATAAAAGAAACCTCTGAGCCGGACAAATACGATTTTGCGGTCATCGACCTGCACCGGATGGAGCACAATGTAAGCAGCCAAAACAAGTTACTAAAAAACCTCGGAAGACTACACCACAGCATGGTGGACAAGTACTTCGACAACAGGTTAAAAGAGCTGCTTATCGAATCCTATGCCGGCGATGATTGGCAGGGCGATACGGCCGAATTTATCCGGCAGGTAAAAAAGTTTTCAGATATGGTGTCAGCTAAAAGAAATCCAAAGCCTTATTAAACACACAAAAACGTCCAGTTACTTTATTAGTTTGATGATCTCTTTGAGGTCGTTCGGGGCTTCTATCGGCGGATTGCTGAACTGTCCCTGTTTATCCTTATGGTAGTTGACGGTCACGTTGGGGTCTTTGAGTTCGTGGCCTGTGAGCACGCATGCGACCCGCTCATCGGGCCCGACGAGGCCATCGGCAATGAGATGCTTTAGGCCTGCGATTGTAGCTGCCGAAGCAGGCTCACAGCCCAGACCATATCTACCCACAATTGCCTTTGCGTCACAGATTTCCTCATCGGTTACAGCACGGACAATGCCGTCGCATATATCAATCGCCCGCAGGCATTTTTTCAAATTTACCGGCCTTGAAATCTCTATCGCCGAGGCGCAGGTGTGCGGTGAAAAATTACGGGCAGTCAAATCCGCGTAATAATCGTCGATAATCTTCTGGTCAACCCTGCTATTATTCCAAACGAGTTTTTTGTTATTAACCAGGTCATTCAGGGTATCGGCGCCGGTGGCGTTAATAATAGCCATTCTCGGTATTCGGTCGATAAGTCCCAGCTCCTTCAACTCATAAAAGGCCTTTCCGAACGCGCTGGAATTACCGAGGTTGCCGCCGGGCACGATAATCCAGTCCGGTACCTGCCAGCCCATCTGCTCGATAATTCGATACATTATGGTCTTTTGCCCCTCCAGCCTGAAGGGGTTCAGCGAGTTAAGCAGATAGAGGCCAAGTTCCGTGCAGACATCCTGGACCTGTCGCATGCAGTCGTCGAAGTCGCCGGCAATTTGAATGGTCTGTGCGCCGTAATCCATCGCCTGGCTGAGCTTTCCGAAAGCAATCCGCCCCGAACCGACAAACACAATGCATTTGAGTTTACAACTGTGTGCATATAAAGCTACCGAGGCCGAGGTGTTGCCGGTCGAAGCACAAGCGCACGATTTGGCACCGACCATCATGGCGTGGCTGAACGCCGCCGACATGCCGTTGTCCTTGAAGGAACCGGAGGGATTCAGCCCTTCGTACTGCAGGTACAGGCGGTCGGGCTTGATTCCGACATGCTCGGCCACCGCGCAATTTTGTTCGAGGATTGTCTGGCCCTCGCCTATGGTAATCTTGTATTTATCCGGGCAGAAATTCAGCAGTTCCCGAAACCGCCACACACCGGAGAAGTCCAGCTTGTTGTCCCTTGTCGCCCATCTTTTGGCAAAATCACTAAGCTTAGCCGGCACCTCAATTTTGTCCCAATTATAACACGCATCCAGAAGCTCACCGCACTCGGGGCATTTAAACATCGACTGGCCGCAATCGAAGGTGGCACCGCAGTCAGGGTTAATGCATTTTTGAAAAGCAGCATCATTAGTGCTCATTAAGCAACTCCTTATAATTTCGGCCGCATTATAAACAATTAGCGAATTCTGTGGTACAAAAATTGGGTTTGCCCGCCTGTGGCGGGTAAAATTTGGGTTTGTTTGGGCTTGGATTGGGTTTGTTTTGGCTTTGATAGGGGGCTGAGGGGTCAAAAATGGCTTTGTTTTGGCTTTGAATTGGGTTTGATTGGGTTTGTTTTGGGGGTGTAGGCAAAGCGATTTATTTTCATAAGGCCTTATTAGAATAGAGGTTACGTTCATTTTGGTATTTTGGAAATTGGGTTTGTTTTGCATAATTACTCTTTTTTTGATTGATTTTTTTAGCGGTTTCTTTTGTCGGCTACTGCGTTGTACGCCTGCCAGCCTGTCTTCGGAGTACTCCAGTACACCTCCGGTCTGCCGACGGCCCAAGCCTTGCATATGAAGCAAAATTCCTCACGAAAAATAAGGGAAGAAGGTTTATCGCTAAAAAAAGGTGGTGAATTCAGGAATTCCCCCATTAGTTTTGAGATGTCTTTATAAGTGTATTACGTTGAATACAGGGGTATTATACTAAAAAAACGACCGAAAGTCAACAAAAAAGGGCTGAAAAAGTAGTTGCAAAGGAAAGGAGAATGGTTTATAATGTTTGGACTTCCAGAGGTTTGCAAAAAAGCGTTGCGGAATGAGCGAGAGGACAGTCGTTTAAAGTCCAATCTTTGAAAAGAGGAAATTTAGAAGAGTTGCGAGTTGCAAGGGAGAATGAAATGGACTCAAGTCTAAAATGTAAAAGCGTTGTAGTGGTGATGGTGTTTTTGTTTGGTTCGGCGGTGTATGGCGACCCGTGGCCGGGGAGCGGCGATGCGAATGACCCGTATCAGATACACAATGCACAGCAAATGCAGGCAATAGGCGCAGACCCTAACTATTGGGGGGGGCATTTTAAGCTGATGAAAGATATTGATTTGAGTGACTATACGGGGACGAGTTTTAATATTATTGGGAATGATGTAAACGCTTTTACCGGCGTGTTTGACGGTGATGGTCATACGATTTCGAATTTGACATATGATTCCAATGGATTAAATTATATTGGGCTTTTCGGTTATATCGATGACCCGAATGCGGAGATAAAGAATCTTGGATTGATAGAGCCAGATGTTAATACAGCAGATAGCGGTGCTGTCGGTTGCCTTATTGGTCGCATGGATGATGGAACCGTCAAAAATTGTTATGTTGAGGGAGGCAGTGTTTCAGGAGATAGTTCTGTTGGCGGGCTTGCTGGAGAAAGTCGTAGCAGTATATCGGGGTGTTACTCAACTTGCAGTGTTACAGGAGAATTTAGAGTTGGTGGATTGGCTGGAGCTAATTTAGGTAGTGTATCAAACAGTTATTCAATGGGCACCGTCATAGGTGATGAAAGAGTTGGCGGATTGGTTGGAGAACATTACAGGGGCAGTATAACCAGTAGCTATTCAGCAGGTTCTGTGACGGGGGTGATCGACACGGGCGGTCTGGTAGGTTTTGACGCAGACAATATCGCGTTTTCTGATTCTTTGTGGGACGTGAACAGCAGCGGTCAGACAACCAGCGCAGGAGGTACGGGCAGAAGTACAGAGCAGATGCAGAGTTTAAATACGTTTGTCGAGTACGGGTGGGGAGGATGCGGGAACGGAGGAGAGTGGACAATTGACGATGGCAACGATTATCCGAGGCTGGCATGGGAAGGTAAGGCTGGAACGGTCATCAGCGGAGAGTTAATCGATTTATTAGGAGGTACCGGGACACCGGGAGAGCCATATCTTATATATAATGCCAGTCAGCTTAATATGGTCGGGGCATATTCATGTGAGTGGTCTGCGTGTTTTAAGCTTATGTCAGATATTGACTTGTCCGCTTATACAGGGACGAGTTTTAATATCATCGGATACCGTTTGGATTATTATGATAAGAGACCCTTTACCGGCGTATTTGATGGTAACGGGCATACGATATCAAACTTTACGTATGAAATTAGCGATATAGAGGAAATATTTTGTATAGGGCTTTTCGGGCTTATAGATGACCCGAATGCGGAGGTTAAAAATCTCGGGTTAATCGACCCAAATATACATATCAGCACAGAACACGGCAGTTGGGATATCGGCTCTCTGGCTGGGCATCTGGATAAAGGCACTATCAGGGATTGTTATGTTGAAGGCGGTTTTGTGAGAGGAGGCTCTTGTGGCGGACTGGTAGGAAGCGGTTCTTCTTATTGTGATATATCAAACTGTCATTTTGAGGGTACAGTTACAGGGACTGGTCATGTAGGTGGTCTGATGGGGGGTGGTTCAAGCTGGGGTATATCCATATCCAACTGCTACTCGGCTGGAAGTGTGACGGGAGAAGATGGAGTTGGCGGCCTGGTCGGAAGCTTTTATCCAGCAGTATATATATCTATATCGGATTGCTACTCAACAAGCAACGTTACAGGAACATACTCTGTTGGTGGCCTGATAGGGGAAAATGAACGTGTTGATATATCCAACAGTTATGCAACAGGTAGCGTTACAGGATATGGTGGGGTTGGTGGGTTAGTTGGAGGCAATGGTGGTATTATAGCAAACAGCTACTCAGCAGGAAGTGTTTCTGGGACATCGAATGTTGGTGGGCTGGTAGGAAATGGAAATCCTGATGATGTAACAGATTCCTACTGGGACGTAAACAGCAGCGGGCAGATAGATAGTGACGGAGGCGAAGGGAAGACTACAGAGCAGATGCAGGATGCGGTGACATTTACGGCGTGGTTATGTGATGAATCTGAGGCCTGGACGATTGACGACGGTAACGATTATCCGAGGCTTTGGTGGGAGAACAAGCCGGGAGGTTTATTAAAAGATGTTCTTTATGGTGGTGGTAATGGGACAGAGTCTGAGCCATATCTTATTTATACGGCAAAACAGCTTAATACAATTGGCCTGGTAGAGTGTAACTGGGACAAGCATTTCAAGCTAATGGCGGATATTGACCTTAGCGAGTTCACGGGAGATTCATTTAATATAATTGGGGTTTTGGATTATGATGAACACGGCATACCATATACAGGCATTTTTGACGGGGATGGTCACACGATTTCTAACTTTACATATGATTCGAATACAACGTTTGTTCCAAAGGGGCTCTTCGGTGCTGTTGGTAGTGCGGGATGTGTAAAGAACCTTGGTTTGAGAGATGTCAGTGTTCATGGGACTTACTACACAGTTGGTGGATTGGTTGGAAGCCTCAGTGGAACTATTATGAATTGTTATGTTGAGGGAGGCAGTGTTACGGGGGAATATATTGTTGGTGGACTGGTAGGGTTTAGCAAGGGTGGAAATATTTTCCAGTGCTATTCGACGTGTGAAGTGACAGGAGATAATAGTGTAGGCGGTCTGGCAGGATATAGCGAGGATAACAGTATAATATCCAGTTGTTACTCAAAAGGTAATGTGACGGGGAGTGGTGCTATCGGCGGGCTATTGGGAGCTAATCGTGAGGGCAGTATAATATCCAACTGCTATTCGGCAGGCAGAGTGGTAGGAGATGATGATGTTGGCGGACTTGTGGGATACCATTATAATTTTTACGGCGATTATACAGCGAGTTTTTGGGACAGTGACGTTAATCCGGATGTAAATGGTATAGGCAATGCTGATGAGCCGAATGTTGAGGGTTTGCCGACAGTGTTGATGCAGACCGCCAGTACGTTTACCGATGCGGGATGGGATTTTGTGGGTGAGGTGATTAACGGGCCGAACGATATATGGGATATATGTGAGGGGACGAATTATCCGAAGTTAGTGTGGTCCATACCGGCTGGTGATTTTATGTGTCCGGATGGGGTGAATATGTTTGATTTTGCGGTGTTGGGGGATGCGTGGTTCAGTGACCCGAATATGGGTAACTGGGACCCAGCCTGTGATATATCCGAGCCGAACGATAATGTGATAGACGGGCTGGACCTTGCGGTGTTTGTAGGTAACTGGCTGGAAGGTCAATAAGAATATAGATCTGATATTTCTTCAGCAGAGAGGCATTTAGAAAAAAACCGGATGTCATCGATCTTGTCGGCGAAGTAGTCGGTAATTCCACCATAAATTCTTGCACCAATATAAACATCCGCGGTAGTATTTCTCATACGAATATAAGAACCATTTGAAGGAATCCGGTCTACATTGACACCATCTACATATAAAGAGATTCCATCACCAACCTTTGTCGCATTATAAGTGGCGGCAACAAAATGCCAACCGTCTGAGAGTGGTGCGGAAGTCTTGGCTTTTATGACGCCACTATTGTCGTCATCTACTAACTGGAGACTTAATGTTCCATCCGGCCTTATTACAAGCAGCCACTCTTTCTCCTGCGTGTCAAAGTCCCATTTAGATATAATTACCTGTGGTATTTCGTTAACATCATTTACATCCGTTTCTATAGTAGTTGCATAAACCCAGGCAGTTATACTAAACGGAACATCGTTATCATCAGTTACAAAACTTAAAGCATCGTCATCACCTATCACCACAGCATCAGTACCGTTAAAATCAAAGCAAGTGTTTACCTGCCCCGGAGCAGAGAGGACAGATGTGTTGGCTGAGGCAGTGCCATTATGGTTATTCCCGCTTATGTCCGTAACGAAAGTGTTTGGAGCATTATCATCCAGCGGCCAGCGGGCGACCAAACAAGGGTCAGCTATTTCAGCAAGCCAATAATTACAGAAAATTAACAGGTCATTATTGTCCACGGCTCCGCTTGCGTCAAAATCGCTACCCATGCACCAGTTTGGATCATCGCAGCTTTGATTCATCCAAAAAGCTGAAAACATTGCGAAATCCTCAAAATTAATTATCGAGTCGCCATTTAAGTCGGTCAGTTCGAGCATATCGGCAGTGTTCGGGTCGGTGAGTCCCAACTCGGCTTGCACAGCGGCCTCGAGGTCAGGGTCGGCGAAATAGAGGGGGTCCTGAGCAAAGATTATTGTTGGTGTCAAGACCAGGAATGCAAATATAATCGCAGGCTTCATCATTCCAACTCCTCATAATCGCACTTGTAAGTGGTGCAGCAGATTAAGCAATATTAACAATTTTCTTAGAGGGTAGGGCGAGAAGTAAATTATGGCAAGTCAGGTTTATCCTGATTTTAGGCGGGTAATACCCTTAGCCGCTGAAAGGACGAGGTTTCTTTTATTTGGTTAAAGTTTTATGGATTTTAATCGATAAGCAAGATTCAGCGGGGATTTTGGGGGGCTGAGATGCTAACAAATGCTAACCTTGAGCGGGGGTTTTTGGGCTAAAAAAGGGCTGGGAGCTGGAGGAGTGGAGGGAGTTTTAAATAACTCACAGGCCTTTGGTTTGCCATCTTTTTCGTAACATCAGCGTGGCGAGGGTGAGGGGTAAGAAGGTGATAGATTATTGCAGGTGAATTTATCTATAAGAAGTTTTCTGAGTATTGTTTCAACGCTGCGGGTCAGTGTGAAGTTTGGGTGTTGATTTTCTTTATCAGCGACGGCAGTTCGGAAAGCCGGCTTATCTTGCGGACGCCGCGAGGCGCTTTTCTGCCCACATTGGTATAGGCGGTCTTGAGAACGGCCTGCATACCAGCGGCCATCGCAGGGGCGATGTCTTTATTAATCCGGTCGCCGACGAACAAGATATTTTCGACCATTTCACCGACCTTTTCGGCTGCGATTTTGAACATCCGGGCGTCCGGTTTCCTGAAATCGAATTCATACGAATAAAGCCTTACCGCGAAAAAATCCAAAATACCGACCTGCTCCAGGTGCTTTTCGAGCGAAGCTTTGTGTACAAAGGTGTTGGAAACTATACCGAGCTTAAGGCCCATTTGCTTAAGAGCGGCCAGGGTATCTTCTATGCCCGCTTCGGCTTTGCCTAATTGGCCCAAAGGCTCGTACCAAAGCCATGCAAAGTGCCTCCATTGTTCTTTAGCAAGCTTGATACCTTTTTTTGTTCCAATACCCCTCAAAAGCAGCAGGGCGTTGAAGTCCCTGCCTGTAACTCTGGAAATCAGGCGGTGCGTATAAAGTGAGATAAGGTTCCGCCAACAGTAAAATTCGAAGCTTCCGACCGGCTGACGACAGCTTTTTAGAAAATCGTAACTGAGCCTGGCGCCCTGCCGAAAGAGCATTATCGTGTTGACTTTACCGAAGTTCAGCAGAGTTTCGCCGAGGTCAAATAAAACAGCTTTTATTTTTTTATCAGCCATAATTCAAGCTGCAATATTCGGAGCCCTGTTAGAGGAAGCCCGCCCTGGGAGTTTATCTCAACGGCGGGGGGGAGTCACCGAAAGCTTCTTCGACCCACTGGGACATTTCGTCTTCAGAAATCGTCGAGACCCTGTTTTCCGCATATTCTGCATCAACCCGGCTTTTTACTTTTGTCACGCGCGGGTCATGTTTGGGAATCTGGATTACATATTTGGTCTCTATCCAGTGTTTTATGCCTGCCGCTCCGGTCTTGTCGGTAATGGCTACACTGACAGGGCGGTTAAGCAGTTCCTTGGTATCGAAGGCGTTATATATTTCCTCGTTCTTCAACAGACCGTCGGCGTGGATGCCCGCTCTGGTTACATTGAAATCCTTTCCGACCAGCGGATAATTATGTGGAATATTAAAACCGAGTTCCTTTGAGGCGTATTCAGCCAGTTCGGTTATCGCTGCGTAGTTTACCCCTTCGACCATTCCCTTCAATTGAGCGTGTTCAACAACCATTGCCTCGAGCGGGGGATTACCCGTTCGCTCACCAACTCCGAATATGGCACTGTTGACCGCGCAACAACCGTAAAGCCAGGCCGTCGCCCCATTGACCTGCACTTTGTGCAGGTCGTTATGGCCGTGCCATTCGAGCCATTCACCGGGGACACCAATTTGACGAAGTCCGTGAACGAGTTTCGGAATTCCTCGCGGCAAGGCTGCGCCGGGCCAGGGCAGACCAAAACCGAGCGTATCACAAAGACGAATTTTAACAGCTCTTTTGGACTTTTCGGTGAGTTTCATCAACTCGGCGGCAAACGGCAAAACAAAACCCTTATAATCAGCGCGGGTTATGTCCTCGAAATGGCACCTTGGTATAACGCCGTTATCAATCGCCGTCCGAACCATAGCAAGATACAAATCCATTGCCTGGGCGCGGGTTTTCCGCAGCTTGAGGAATATATGATAATCGCTTGCCGAGGTCAAAATCCCGGTTTCGCTAAGCTCCATTTGCGAAACGAGCTTGAAATCAGCTTCAACGGCCCTTATCCAGCCGGTAATCTCCGGGAACTTGTATCCTCTTTCCTTGCAAAGCTCGACCGCTTTCCTGTCGCGGTCGGAATACAGAAAAAACTCACACTGGCGAATCAGGCCGGTGTCACCGTCAATCTCGTGAAGCAAATCGAAAATCCTGAGAATCTGCTCCGGGGTATACGGAGGCCGAGCCTGCTGACCGTCACGGAAAGTCGTATCGGTTAGCCATATCTTTTCCGGAACGTCATACTTGACGGTTTTGTTGTCGAAAACTACTGCCGGGAACCGGCTGTACGGGAAGATGTCCCGGTACAAATTTGGCTTTTTAACATCAATAAGTTTAAAGTTTTTATCCATAACTATCCGCCTCCAGATTAATAGCGAATAACTTAAAAATACGTGGCCGAGGTGGGAGTCGAACCCACACGCCCTTTAGGGCAGGGGATTTTAAGTCCCCAGCGTCTGCCATTCCGCCACTCGGCCTAAAGTGAATAGATTAATGGATTTGTAAGAATTTTGCAAACTGTTTCCAAGCCACCGGATCCGCCAAACCTGGAAAAACGGCACTAATCCAACCGCCATGGGGTTTAAATTGGGTATAAATAGCTGATGTTGAGAGGCAGAAGAATTATCGTTTTACTTTGTGTGGGCGGGACGAGGCCTAAAGCGGGCTAAAAAATTCTGCAGCTTTTCGGCCCTCCGGGCAAGGCGGATTCTGCGAGAAACTTTCTTTAGCCGCACATCATCAGGTGCTAAAGCACTGGCTTTTTCAATGCGCTGGGCGGCGTCATCCAGTCGACCCATTGCCACGTAAACTGCCGCCGAATCACACAATGTGCAAATATCATCGGGCCTTATATCCAGCGAATGAGCTAAAAACTTCGCCGCGTTCTGTAATTGCCCCTTTATTGCATCGGCCAGGCCAAGATAGTAGTATGCATCGGCGTTGCTGCTGTCAATGTCAAGAGCTTTTAGTAAACAATGGGTGGCATAATCCAGTTCGGGATACAGGCCCGCATTTTGCATGTCGTTAAAGACCCAGCCGGATTTTTCCTGTGCGATGAATCCTGCAAAAAGTCCCTCGCGGCCCTGCTCGAAAATCTGAAGGAACATCGAGCCCATGGAAACAAGTGCATCTGCATTCTGCGGCCCTAACTCCATTTCCGAAACCAGATAATTTCTCGCCTTTCGCGTTTGCCCCTTCATCAGGGCGTACTGGGCCAGACGGTACCGCGGGCCGATGAGTGTATTGTCTTTTTGCAAAGCTTTGTTGAGCAATTCGGCCGCACGCTCGTAATGGCCTTTGTTAAAAACAATCTCTGCAAGGTAAAACAAGGCCGGCGCAAAGCCCGGGTCAAATTCGAGTATCCTGTTAAACTTCTCCTTTGCCGAGTCAATGTCGCCAACCTCAAGCAAAAACAGACCAAAATCAAAAATCACATCGACGTCGCCGGGATTCCTGCGAATTTCCGCCAGAAAATGCTCGTGTGCCCGGATGGTGTCACCGGCCAGCCAGTATGCCTGAGCAATACGGTAGTTAATTTGCGGATGGCCCGGTTCGAGTTCGGCGGTTTTGAGCCAGCATCGTACCGCCTTTGTGTGCTGACCACGAACAAAAAGACTGTTGCCTATGTTATAAAAACACAACGCGCAGTCCGGCTCTATCTGCTGGGCGAGATAAAACATCTGCTCGGCCAAATCGTGCTTGTCCATTTCGGTATAGGTAATTATGCGATTGCAGTAGCTCGGTTCAAAACCGGACTCAAGAGACTCGATACGCTCGAATGTATCGATGGCCAAATCATAGTGGCCCGCCCTTGTGTAATCGACCGCCAGAGAATTGAGAATATCCAGGTCTTCGGGATTTAACTGCAGAGCAATCTCGTACTCGGCTATTGCATCATCAAAGCGGTTGATAGTATCGAGGCTAAGTGCCTTGTTGAAATGCAATGAACTACTGGCGGGATCTATGTCGAGGGCATCTTCCAGTTCCAGAAGTGCCTGCGATATTTTGCCCTCCTCGTAAAGCTCAAAAGCCCTGTGGGCCTTGTGCTCGGCTTTATCGAAAGGGCTAAATTCCATCTCTTCAAAAGGCATAATCGCACACTATCCCTGTACGGTCCAATAAACAAAACTACACACAACGGCCTTATCGCCCAGTAATCACCTGCGGCTTAGTCAATTTTTGCCTGCTGGCGGCATTTTTAAAAACTGCAAAAATTTTGATGGTAATTTGAGTCGTAACCATTTATAATTACGGAAGTTAGCTTAATAACAAGCGGCCTGTACCGCTCTCGAGCAGAACTGGAGGCACTGTTTTTCTGGAAAGCAGCCACAGATAGTCTTATAATGTAAGACCAATTGGTGAAGTCGCGCAAAGAAGCACAATAGGTTTGTGTTTGGCATGATTTAAGAGGTTTTGGGAGAAAAAACCATGATTAAGGAAATAAAAGGTCAACTGACCGCTGGCAAGGGAAACTATGCTATTGTTGTCAGCAGGTTCAACGAATTCATAACCACCAAGCTGCTTTCCGGCGCCATTGATTGTCTCCAGCGGCACGGTGCCGAAGACAAACAGATAACGGTGGTCTGGGTACCCGGGGCATGCGAAATTACTGCAGCGGCAAAGAAACTCGCAGCCAGCGGTAAATACGTCGCGATTATCTGCCTCGGTGCGGTAATACGCGGCCAGACACCTCATTACGATTACGTCTGTCAGCAGGTAGTACGCGGCATCGGCCAGATTAATTACGATTCTCCGGTCCCGGCAGTCTTCGGCGTACTGACCTGTGAGACGCTCGAGCAGGCGGTCGAAAGGGCGGGAACAAAGATGGGCAATGCCGGCGCCAACGCCGCACAAACAGCTATGGAAACCGCCGATGTTTTGAGACAGATTTAAGCTTGCGAACCTTAATCCCTTTAACCGGGGCAGGTAGAGGAAAAATTGACAATATAATACTGAGGCCGGCAGGTGGATAAAAGAACAAGGGCCAGAGAGCTTGCAATGCAGGTGCTATACCAACTTGATGTGCAGGGCCAGGACTTGCTCCAATATCTGGATAATTTCTTCAAAGAAAATGAGACCAATGACTCGATTCGCAAACTTGCTTCCGATTGGAGCAAAGGAACCTGGGAAAATCTGGCCGCATGTGATGAGCTGATAAGTGCATCGACAATAAAGTGGCGGATGTCCCGACTTTCGCCGGTCGACAAGAGTATCCTGAGGCTGGCGGTTTATCAGCTGAAATTCTGTCCGGATGTTCCGACAAAAGTTGTGATAAACGAGGCTATCGAGCTTGCGAAAAAATTCAGCACGGATCAGTCCTCGTCTTTTGTTAACGGTGTGCTCGACGCAATCGTGAAAAAAATCGCTGGTGAACCTTGTAATCAACATCAGGATTTAAATAACGAGGCAGGGCAATGAGAAAAATCGCGGTATTAAACCAGAAAGGTGGGGTGGGCAAAACCACGACCGTGGCCAATACCGCTGCAGCCCTTGCGGTCCTCGGCCTGAGAGTAGTCGTTATCGATATGGACCCGCAGGCACATTTGACGATACATCTCGGCCTCGAACCCGAAACCATAGAAGCCGGAACCTATAAAGTCCTGACACAATCATCGAAATTCGAAGACGAAGTTCTCCTGGTAAGGCCGAACCTCTGGCTGCTGCCGGCGAACATCAATCTGGTCGGGGCTGAAAGCGAACTGGTAAGTGTGGTAGGCAGAGAAACCATTCTAAGAGAAGCCGTCGAAAAGGTCGAAGATAAATTCGATTATCTTCTCATCGACTGCGCCCCCTCATTGGGTCTTCTGACCTTAAACGCACTGGCCGCGACTGATGAGGTCCTGATTCCGCTCCAACCGCATTTTTTGGCGCTGCAGGGACTGGGAAAACTGCTGCAGACGGTCGAGCTGGTAAACAAAAGAATCAATCCGAACCTGAAAGTTAAGTGGGTTTTACTTTGCATGTTTGACAGCAGGGCCTCGCTTACCGGCGAGGTCAGGGCCGACATCGACCAGTTCCTGAACAACGCCAGGGGAAGCGACTGCGCCTGGGCCGATGCACAAATTCTGCCCGTGCATATCAGAAGGAACATCAAACTCGCCGAAGCTCCCAGTTACGGCAAAACAATCTTCGAATACGAGCAGAACTGCCACGGAGCCGAAGATTATAAAAAGGCAGCCGAATTGATACACGGTATCGCAGAACCGGTCATGACGTCAGAATCAAATATGGTTACAGCAGCAACTGATTCCGAGACCGACTCACCGCCACCTGTAACAACAATCGAAGAACCCCGGGTTCAACAGCCCCAAATCGAAATAAAACAAATCCCCCAATCGAATCGGCCGACGCCAACCCCTCAGTTCGAACAAACAACTACTGCTCAAAATCCCCCCGAACCAGAACAATTATAAAAACTCACCTTGCCCGCCGCAAAAAGGATTATTCAATTTCCAGAACCACCACGGACTTGGCCGGCAGCGTAACAGTCAGGGTATCGCCATGGAGGCTGACCTCGTCGAAATCAACCGGCTTTACAACTTCGGGGTTGTCAAAAGTATTGTGCGCATTCATAACATCAGCGGTAAGAATACGGCCGGAAACACTTTTAGCCTTAAAACCCTGAACCTTACAAATGACCTCCTGCCAGTTGCGAGGGTCAAGGTTGCAAAGCGATACATGAATCTTGCCGTCCCGGTCTCTCGAAGCTGAAACATTCAGGGCCGGAATCTTATCATCCGCGAATTTGTAATTATTGCACTTTATACTGCAGGGCAGCAAAGTCGCGTCATGGTGGACCTTATACATTTCAAAAATATGATAAGTCGGCGTAAGAACCATCTTTTCACCTTCGCTTAGAATCATCGCCTGCAGCACATTGATGGTCTGTGCAATATTGGCCATCTTCACCCGCTCGCAGTGCTGATTTAAGATGTTAAGACAAATACCCGCTACAAGGGCATCACGCAGCGTGTTCTGTTGATACAAAAATCCCGGATTGGTTCCGGGCTCGGCCTCGTGCCATGTCCCCCATTCGTCCACCATCAATCCCACCTCTTTCTCGGGGTCGTATTTATCCATGATTGCACAGTGCTTCGTCAGAAGCTCATCCATAAAAAGTGCTCCCTCCAAAAAACCAAACCAATCCGCTTCATCAAATTCGGTCGCCAGACCCCTCGGAGGCCACCGGTCGCCTTTCAAAATATAACAATGTACGCTCAGACCCGACATGCACCATCCCGCCTCGCGCATCAGCACCTCTGTCCAGTTGTAGTTTGCCTTGTTTGCTCCGCAGGCAATCTTGTATGTCCTGTTGCCTGAAAAATTGCGGATATAAGTCTGATATCGCTTGTAAAGGTCGGAATAAAATTCAGGTGTCATATTGCCGCCACACCCCCAGTTCTCGTTGCCGACACCCCAGTACTTGACCTTCCAGGGTTCATCTCGTCCATTGGCCCGACGAAGGTCGGCCATCGGACTTTCGCCGCCGAAAGTCGTATATTCGACCCATTGCTGCAGTTCCTGCACCGTGCCGCTTCCGACGTTGGCGCTGATATAAGGCTCACACCCTAACTGTGCGCACAAGTCTAAAAACTCGTGTGTGCCGAAGTGGTTGTCTTCAGTCACACCTCCCCAGTGCGTGTTAATCATTGCGGGCCTGCCTTCACGCGGGCCGATACCATCTTTCCAGTGATATTCATCGGCGAAGCAGCCGCCCGGCCAGCGAAGCACCGGTATGTTAATCTTCTTCAGGGCCTCAACCATGTCGTTGCGAATGCCGCGGGTGTTCGGGATTGGGCTGTCCTGGCCAACCCAGAAACCATCATAGATACACCTGCCCAGATGTTCGGAAAAGTGCCCGTAGATGTTTTTGTTAATTGTCTCCACGCCCCGGTCCGCATAGATAACCAGTTCGTTGACCTTCGGCTCACCGGCATCAGGAAGGTCTGCAATAGACATTTTCGTACAGCCACACAAAATAAACACCGCCAGATAAATAAATGTTCTTTTACTGAAAACCATTTTCTTAAAATTCATTTTTTTCTCCTTTTTCTCTCATCAAACGAGCTGCTGAGGGTTCTGCAACTTCTCTTTAATAAAGTTCAGAAATTTCGCGGCATAAACTTCGTCTACGACCCTCCGGTCAACCGCCAAAGTCAGGCTCACCATCTTTCGCTCCACCGGCTTGCCGTTGCAGGGCACTGCCGTATGTATTACGTTGCCGACCGCCAGGATTGTGCTGGCCGGCAAGGGAACAATCCCAATAAATGAATCGATATCGTAGGCCCCAAGATTGCTCAGTGCTATCGTCTCCTGCTCCATCTCCTCGAGCGTCAACTTGTTGCTGCGTGCCTTATCGGTCAGTTCCTTCTCCAGTACCGCAATTTTTGCCAGCGTCTTTTCCTCCGCTGCCTTCAAAACCGGAACCACAAGACCGTGAGGGGCGCTGACCGCGAAACCAACATTAATATGACCGGCAATCTTAATACTCCTGCCCTCCAGTCTGCCGACCATAAGCGGATATTCTTTCGCAGCTAAAGAAAGCGCACGAATATAAAACGCATTCGTTGTTATTTTGACCCCCAGCGATTTCTTGAGCTTATGCCGCTGGCCCATCAGCTCGGTCACGTCTGCCCTTGCCCCAATATAAAAACAGGGCTTGGCGGCCTTCGATGCCAACATTCTTTTGCCGATTAGCCTCTGGATTCTGGTAAGCGGCACAACTTTTACTTCAGGGCTCTTCACACGAACCTCTGCTTTTTTTGCATTGAGGTTGTTTAATGCCGGTTTAAATTACAGGCTCTATAATAATCTGCCCGGGATGTCTTTGCAAGCACAGGGCATTCCACGCCGCATTTGTTTCAGTCTCTTGTAAATTACCCCTGCGTTGGCAAAATGGTCACTTCGACCAGCTCGGTCGATTCGGCCTTAATCCAGATGACCAGGTCCGTTCCATCAACAGTCCGACTTTTACCAATACGAAAACCCTCATTCGGCCTTACGCCTTTGTCGTTGACTTTCAGCCGTGCGTCACTCTCTCCCCAGCCCTTAATCAGCACAGCCGGATTAATAACCGGAGAATCAATATCAGCCATAAGTTTAAAGCTCACCCTTGAAGCTTTACCTGCTTGATTGCAAACCAGAACATACGCCATCTGCGTCGGGTCATAACCCTCGCTTTTATAAGAACCGCTGGTAAGTTCAAGCTTTGCCGGATCCAGCCACGATTTGGCCAGAGGCACCAGCTCGCCCACCGGTTTGTCGGTCATACCGTGCATCATAATCTTCGTGCGCGAATTTTCTCCCTCGGCATAAGGCTTCCACTCCACCGTGGCCATGCCTGGCAGCCCGATGTGACAAAGCGAAGAGTGCGAAGGTTTTTCTGCAGAAGTCGCCCGCCTGCCGTCCGAAGCGACCTGCGAAACCGGCCAGTGGTCCCACCAGTTAAAGGCTGAATCCTTCCCGTGGCCCAGGTAAGGCGTTATCAATATGCCGTCTTCTTTGGGAGGTGCGACCAGGGCAAACGGACTAAACGACGCCTTGAGGTTTACCTTAAAAATATTCGCATGCTCGGGCCCGGCTTCAAATTCAGGCCCGCCTCTTTCTTTGTTCCAGTAGTATGTTTTGCTTTCGCCTCCCATGTTGGCAAGCGAAACAGCCCCCAGTTCAATATTATCATCCGGCATCGTCCCCGGCTGATTTACGACGATAGCTTCCTGGAACTCGGTCCACAAATCCGGACGCGTAGTCTGGACCGTTATCTTCCGCACGCCGACGGCATCGGGGTATATCGTGTAATACTCATCAACCCAGTCGCTCCAGCCGGTCAGCGGGTCTATAAACGGATGATTGTAGCGCACATCCACCGGCGCATAACGCCAGTGAACAACAACCCTGGCATCGTGACTTTCAATAATCCTAACATGAGAGAAGCGGCACTGTTTGTCCGACATCGGCTCGACACATCCCTCGGTGTTCGGGCTGTGATGACCGCGGCGCTCCACAAATTCATTGGTGTACCACACGCCAGTGTCGGTCACCCAGCAGGGGATATAGCTGGTGCCGCGCCAGAAAACGAACCTGTGGCCTCCATTCTCAAACCGCACCACGACATCGGGATGGTCACCCACCCGCCACGGTTTGTCCCACTGAGGGTTGTATTTGAGATTAGCATAATATGCGCCGAATTTACCCGCACCGGGAGGGCCCGACGGCAATACATCATCAGCCGCATTAACAAACGAAACTCCCAACAGCATCAATAAAATAAAACTGCTTTTCATTACTCTCTCCATTTTCTTTCTCCTTTGCATTTGGTTTTTTCAATCTTATTCCGTATGGAACAGGGCCTGTGATGGTATTTGTCGTATCTCGATACCGGGGCCCTGACATGTAACCTCAAGTCCCTTGCCCCCCATACCCTGATAGAAAATCACCTTAAATGGATGGACGCCGGCCGAAAGAGCAATCTGGCCGGATTTTTCGCTCATCGGATGACTGAAATCATTACTCACCACTTCCGTCGAGCCGACATACAGCTTACTGCCGTCGTCAGAGTTTGTATAAAAGGTGTAGATGCCATCGCGAGGCACACTGATAAAGCCCTCAAACACCAAACCAAAATACTCGTCGCGCTTTGCATAACTTAAATCACACACGGTCGCAATGCCGGAAGTCACCGGTTCAAGTCCATTAAAATCAGGCAGCTTGTCCCACCCCTCCTCTGCGTCCTCAAAATACGCATACTTTAAGCCCGGTTTTAATCCGCTGACCTTTTCCGGCCTTCTCAGCTTGACCTTCTCGACCGAATGTTCAGCCACATCGCTTCGGGTCCCGTCAGGCCAAAATGTTCGAGCCTTTACTGTCGCGGTTTTTTCAACTTCAAAAGGTCCCCTGTAGATTTTGGACTTTTCATGAGGGTCGCCCCCTCCCGTTATATACCTGATTTCGCCCGGTCGAGTGGCGTTAAATATCTCAACTGTCGTCGAGTCGAGAAAAATTTCACTTTCGGATTTTATAATCGGCGGCACATAGCCGGTGTTGATTCTTGAAACGTCTTTAAAGTCCATCTTCACCACCGCCCGGTCGTATGTCATCATCCCGTTAACTTCAATCTCCACATCGGTCGTCTGAGTATAAACCGCCGCTGAAAGACCCGTGGCAACCATCGGATAAAGCTCCTTGATTAGATTGCTGTAAGCGGCCGTAAGTTCCTCTTTCGTCTTGAGATTTCGGTAGCCCCAGTTGTCCTCCTCCTGCCATGTATGACCTTTAATTGGCAAACCCAGCCCGCCGAATTCACCGAGCACTATCGCTCTATTTTCTTCCGGCTGCGGCGTTGCCGGCCCCGGGTAGGAGTGTATGTCGTATATGTCACCAACGCCGCGGTCGGCCCAGCCGCTGGCACTGTTAACAAGACGGCTCTGGTCCTGGGTCTTAATCATTTCGGTTATACCCGCCGTATCATACTGCCCCCAGCCTTCATTGTAAGGAACCCATGCTACTATGCACGGGTGATTGCCGAAATTATTTACCATCCGCATAAGTTCAAGTTTAAATTGATTAGCCGACTCCTCGCTTCGCTCAATATCCGGGTCATCAGGGTCGATATAACGGTCGCCGCTCGGCATGTCCTGCCAAACCAGCAGCCCCAGCTTATCGCACCAGTAGTACCATCTGTCAGGCTCAATTTTGACGTGCTTTCGTGCCAGGTTAAACCCGAGTTTCTTCGTAACCTCAATGTCATATCGCAGCGCCTTATCACTCGGCGCGGTATAAAGCCCGTCAGGCCACCAGCCCTGGTCAAGAAAACCAAACTGAAATACAAACTTGTTATTCAGCATCATCCGCGTAATACCGCGATCGTCTTTGCCCAGAGAAATCTTGCGCATACCGAAATAGCTTTTGACCTCATCAAGCTTGTTGCCGTCAGCGTCCTTTAGCACAATCTTCAGGTCATACAAAAATGGTTTGTGCGGCCACCAGAGCCTGGGCTTCTTTATCGTAATAATCATTTCCTCTGTCGGCGAAGCAGCGGATTTGCCCCTGGACAACCATCCCTCTTTCACCTCCGCCTGGACTGTATAATCTGCCATCGCTGCCGAACATATCGCCCTGACATGGACCTCTTCAGCATCAATATCAGGAATAATCTTAAGCTGTTTTATATAAGCCCGGTTCACCGGCTCAAGCCACACGGTCTGCCAGATACCCGTCACCGACGTGTACCAGATACCTCTCGGCTCTTTCACCTGCTTGCCGCGAGGTTGATATCCCGCGTCTATCGGGTCCCAAACAGAAACAAGTATCTCCTGCGAACCTTCTTCACTCAGCGCATCTGTAATATCAAAAGTAAAGGCATCGTACCCGCCCCGGTGACTGCCAATCTCTTTGCCATTGACCCAAACCGTCGTCTGCCAGTCAACTGCGCCGAAGTGCAGCAAGATGCGCCTGCCGGCCCATTTCTTTGGCAGATCAAATTCCCTCCTGTACCAAAGCTGGTTCTCCTCGCCTACTTCTTTGTTTACGCCCGAAAGATAGGACTCAACACAGAAGGGCACAAGTATGGAACCTTCAAACAACCCCGGACGCCCCAATCCCTTTGGGCGAATCGCGTATTCCCACTGCCCGTCAAGGTTTATCCAGTCTTTGCGCACCATCTGGGGCCGCGGATACTGACGCCACACATTGCCCGCCGTTACTTTGCCAGCCCATTTCGTCAACAGTTGTGCTTCCGCCGTGCCGCAAACCAGGACCAGCATAGAAACCGCAAAAATGAAAGTAAGTGTCTTTTTGATCATCTGTTTCATCTCCTTCTGCGCTTTCTTATTGTCAGGACTTTTTGTCTCTCAGGTTATAACACCTCCCGCCGATTTTCCCAAGCATTTTTTTGACAGCTGCTGGATTACGATTTCACCAATTTGGTAGCACTTGCCGATGACTGGCTCGAATGTGATTATCCCATCGAAGCCGCCTGTTGGTAAAAAAAACAACCCTCATTTGCGCTACTGGCCGCTCAAACCTGATGCATCCTGCACAAAACCGCTAAAGCTTGCAAAACAAGTTGGTTCTTATATATTATACAGTAAAATTCCCGGGCAATCGTTACAGCTATCGAAAGGGTCGGTATGAAATCACTAACAAGGCGTGAGTTTCTTAAAATCGCAGGTGCAGGCATAATGGGCCTTACCGCCGGAAGATGTCTCGGCAACAATAACGCAGCGGGCGGTCTTAACGGGTCAAGGCCGAACATATTGCTTATAATGGTCGATGATATGGGCTTTTCCGACCTGGGTTGTTACGGCGGAGAAATCGATACACCCAATGTTGATAAACTCGCCGCGGAAGGACTGAGGTACACCCATTTTTATAATACGGGCCGATGCTGCCCGACGCGAGCCTCACTTTTGACCGGCCTTTATTCACACAAGACCGGAATGGGCTGGATGACAGCCTCGAACCTCGGTCATCCCGGCTATACCGGAGACATCAACGAAAACTGCATCACGATTGCACAAGTCCTCAAACCCGCCGGCTACCGTTGTTACGTAAGCGGCAAGTGGCACGTTACCTCAGACAAAAATTTCGGCCCCGAAGGACCAAAGCACAACTGGCCATTGCAGAGAGGCTTCGACAGATTTTACGGCGGCCTTTCCGGCGGCGGAAGTTACTACACTCCCACCTCACTTGTCCTTGATAACACAAGGATTGAACCGCCTAAAGAGAACTACTACTACACCGATGCAACCGCTGACTATGCCGTTGAGTTTCTGAATGAACACTATTCTGAGAACGCTGAAAAACCGTTCTTCATGTACGTGGCCTTCTATGCCCCCCACAGGCCGTTACATGCAAAGCCCGAAGACATTGCAAAATACAAAGGTAAGTATCTCGTCGGCTGGGACAAAATCCGCGCCGACCGCTACCGGCGCCAGCTCAAAATGGGACTGATTAAAGACAAATGGAAACTCTCGCCCCGTGATGAGTCCGTGCCTGCATGGAAAGATGTGCCGCACGAAGACAAGGCCCTGTGGGACATGCGAATGGCCACATACGCAGCGCAGATAGATTGCATGGACCAGGGCGTGGCTAAAATACTCAAAACCCTCAAACAAAAAGCGGCTCTGGATAATACCGTTGTGCTCTTTCTCTCCGACAACGGGGGCTGTGCCGAGCACGCCGGCAAAGGCAATATTGACATAATCGGCACGGCCGAAACCAACGAGAGTTACCGAACGGCATGGGCAAATGTCAGCGACACACCTTTCAGGCGTTACAAGAGCTATGTCCATGAAGGTGGCATCGCATCACCGTTAATCATTCGCTGGCCGAAAGGACTTGATGTCCCGCAGAATTCCTTCTGCAATACTGTCGGACACGTTATCGATATCATGCCTACATGCGCGGAACTGGCCGGCGCACAATATCCTGATAAATATAACGGCAAAGATATCCATCCCTATCAGGGCAAGAGTCTTGTCCCGACCTTCTCAGGCCGTGACGTACCCAGAGAAGCGATGTATTTTGAACACGAGGCAAACCGCGCTGTTCGTATGGGAAAATGGAAACTCGTCTCAAAAGGAACAAACAAAGAACCCTATACCGGCCCATGGGAGTTATACGACCTCGAGAAAGACCGCACCGAGCTTAACGACCTTACAAAGCAGCACCCCGATATCGCAACAAAACTGAAGAAAATGTGGCACGAATGGGCCGTCGAAAACAATGTCTATCCTCTGGACAACCGAGGCTGGAACGAAAAGCTCAAAGCCAGTGTAGATAAATAAAACTTCCCCCTCGCATAGACAGCGGTTCTTTACTGGGCGATATAGGACTCGAACCTACGACCTCACGGGTGTGATCCGTGCGCTCTAGCCAACTGAGCTAATCGCCCGAAAAAAGCACTCTATAAAACCAGTAAAACCGCCAATTGTCAAGTTTTATATCACGACGCCCCGGCAGGAACAAAATTGATTTCACCGAGCTTGACGCCTTTCTGGCTGATTATCTTCTCCGCGGTCCTCTTGATTTCACCCACCTGCCCCTTAAGCACAATCACCTCCATGCAGTCATGCCTGTCCAGGTGAACATGCATCGTGCAAATCGTCTGCAAGAGGTTCGAATGCTGCAGGCCCGTGAGCTTTTCCATCAACTTGGTCGAATGATGGTCGTAAACAAGGCACACCGTCGCCACAGCTTTTGCCTTCGGGTTGTCCAGCCGCTCCCTGCTCAGCTCCCGCCTTATCAAATCACGTATTGCCTCCGAACGGTTCTGATAACCCCTCCCCGAAATAAGCCCGTCAAAATCCGAAAGCAAACCCTTCTCAAGTGACACACCTATACGCTCTATCTGCTCCATTTCCGTTCTCCTGATAACAACTCAGAAAATAACCGCCTTCGATCGGCAAAAATGCATTGTATCCGTTTGAGAAATTTTTTCAAAGTGCCAAATTTTAGTTTGACTTAGTAATACGATTTTTGTATTCTTATGCGCCAATCGATGTTTTAGCCTCAAAAAAAGGGTGAATATGAAACTAAAAACAATCTTGTGGAGCTTTGTAACCCTTTTGACATTAACCGCAACTTCCCTGGCTTTCGAAGACCCGGACAATACAAGCATATGGCAGCGGGAAACCCTCACAAACGGTTTTTTCGGCCTAAATGACGAACTCGCCGACAACGGCATAGAAGTGGGATTCAGCCTGACCAACATATACCAGCAAAATCTCCAGGGCGGCTCCAGCACGCATAGAAGGGCGGGCCGTTTCGCAGGAAGCTACGACCTTGAGCTTTCGGCTAACATGCAAAAACTGCTCGGACTCGAAGGAGGCCGGCTCTTTCTACACGCAGAAGGTTCCTGGTCAAAATCACAAGGCATAGACACTACGTCGGTCGGCAGTGCCTTCGGTGTCAACGGCGACGACGCCCCGAGACGCTCTATCGATGTCACTGAACTCTGGTACGAACAGTCCATGTTCGACGGAACTGTCCTTCTGCGAATCGGAAAAATAGACCTGACGGGTGGATTCGAATGCCACGGCTGTCCAGTCGCCTTCGATGCCAGCGCTTACGCAAACGACGAAAATACACAGTTTCTAAACGCCGCCTTTGTAAACAACCCGACAATACCCTTTCCCGATTACGCCCTGGGTATCTCGATTTTTTATAACCCCGTCGAATGGTGGTACGCCTCAGCCGGAGTAGTGGATGCCCAGAATGACTTCAGGGAAACCGGCTTCAGCACCGCCTTGCATAAACAGGATTATTTCTTCTATATCGCCGAAACAGGGATAATCACCGAACTGGATTCAAAAAACGGCCCCATGCAGGGTGCATATCGCCTCGGTGCATGGTACGACCCCCAACCAAAGGCAAATTCCGACAGCTCAAAAAATTATCGCGATGACACCGGACTTTATATTAGCTGCGGCCAGTTGCTCACAAAAGAAAACAACGACCCGCAGGACAGTCAGGGACTTGGTACTTTCTTCAGATACGGATACGCACACAGCAAAACAAATGACATCACCAATTTCTGGAGCATCGGCCTTCAATATCAGGGACTGTTCGACGGCCGCGATGACGATGTAATGGGATTAGGCTTTGCACAAGGGGTTTTCAGCGACCAGGCTTCAACCACCTACACCGAAGACTATGAAACCGCAACGGAACTTTATTACAGCGCCGCTGTAACACCATGGCTGAACATCAGCCCATCCATTCAGTACATCGCAAACCCAGGCGGCAACAAAAGTGCAGGGGACGCCGTGGTAATAGGCGCAAGGGCTTTAATGACTTTTTAATTACAGGTATTGTTATTTGTCAAACATAAAATTTATAAAGGAAAAATAACAGGAGAACCTTATTATGCACATGGCTAATGAATTATTGTCGGTACCCGTAGCTGCCGGAACCTTTGCGATAGCCGCTGCGGCTCTCGGCATTATCTGCAAAAAGGCAAGACAGATTATCGCCTCAGACAAACTTGCACTGATGGGAATTCTGGGAGCATTCGTCTTTGCGGCACAAATGGTCAATTTCAGGCTCCCCGCCATGCCCGGAACAAGCGGACATATGGTCGGAGCGGTACTTCTGGCAATCATCCTGGGGCCGCACGCCGCTGTGATAGTTATGTCATCGGTCGTGATTATTCAGTGTCTTATTTTTCAGGATGGGGGACTTTTGGCGATCGGATGCAATCTGATTAATATGGCGATTGTACCATGCTATCTCGGTTACTTCATATACAAGACCGTCACGAACGGCAAGTTCAGCAGCCTGCGGGTATATATCGGCGCCGTAATGGCCTGCCTGATTGCCGTCGAAGCCGGCGCATTTCTTGTCCCGATACAAGCTGCTCTCTCAGGTGTGCTTGTAGTACCGTTTTTCACCTTCCTTATAACGATGCTCGGCGTCCATGTCCTGGTCGGCCTTTTTGAAGGCCTTACTACAGTAGCGGTTTTGGGATACATCCAGCAGGTAAGACCTGACATCGTTCTTGGTTCTCTTCCGGGCAGAGTCAGGTTAAGCAAAAAGGTCGTGCTGATTACCCTAATAGCCTTCACCATAGTTATCGGCGCGGGCTTTTCGCTGCTCGCTTCCGGAATGCCCGACGGCCTGGAATGGAGTTACGCCGAAAGGCCCGACCAGCCGAAGTTCGAACCGATTGTCCACAACAATGACCCCAAAATTACCACGGTTGATGATTTTCAATCAAAATACTCCCTGATGCCGGATTATTCCACGAGGACCTCGGCAATCGGCCATATAAGTGAGCAAGCAGCCGAATCAGCCGCCGGCTGGACGAGTTTTGCAGGCGTAGTAGGTGCCGGACTTACTATGGCCTTCATCTGGCTGATAGCCCGCATCTTGAGAAAAAAACAGTTTAAACAGGCCTGATTTACAATGCATCATGCCCATATAGATAAATTCGCTTATCACGATTCGCCGATACATCGGCTCGACAGCAGAGTAAAATTTATAGCCGTGCTCGTTTTTACAATCGTTGTGATTTCTCTGCCACGAACTTCCTTTAGCATCCTGGTTTGTTATGCTATCGGCCCTTTCGCGATTCTCGTACTGGCTAAAATACCGCTCAAATTCGCCTTAAAACACACGCTGCTGGTCAGCCCCTTCGTTTTGGTCCTTGCCTTGAGTTGTCCACTGTACGATAAAACCCCTGTCAGCATCGCCTTTGGTCCGTTACATTGGCAAACCTCACTCGGCTGGATGCGATGTTTTGCCATTTGCGGCAAGTTTGTTGTTACAGTGCTGGCTCTTATAGCTCTGGTTTCCACAACGCGATTCAATGATTTACTCGCCGGCCTGCAAAAAATGGGCCTGCCGAAACTCTTAACCGCCCAACTCGGGTTCCTGTACCGATACATATTTGTGCTCATCGACAGGGCCCATCATATAATCCGAGCAAGAGCAGGAAGAAAACTACGAAATCTCGGCTTCAAAACAGAGCTTAAAACAGCAGCAGCCATGCTCGGCTCATTGCTCATTCGAAGCCTCGATGCCGCTGATAATATAAACATGGCCATGCAGGCACGAGGCTTTGACACAACCTGGCGCACCATCAACAAACTAAAGCTGCGACGAAGTGACTTGATTTTCAGCCTCGCTGCTGCCTCATTCCTCCTGGCAATGCATCTTCTTATAAGACCACGCATGTAGAGGTAATTATGCAAAAAGCAATCGAAATACAAAATTTCTCATACCAATATCCCGATGGCACAATCGCACTCGAAAATATAAATCTAACGGTCGAACACGGCCAAAGGCTCGCTATAATAGGCCCCAACGGCGCAGGAAAATCAACACTGCTGCTCGCAATGGCCGGGTTTGTAAAAGGCTCGGGAAAAGTGCTCATTGACGGCCTGCAAATCAATAAAAAAAATCTAAAGAAGATTCGCTCCCTGCTCGGCTCTTGCATGGAGAACCCCGACGACCAGTTGTTTATGCCAACCCTGTTTGATGACGTCGCCTTTGGTCCGCTCAATATGGGGCTTAATACCGAAAATGTGAAAAAGACAGTCGAAAATGCGCTTCGGACCGTTGGCTTGGAACAAATGCAGGACAAGGCCCCCCATCATCTCTCCGCCGGACAAAAACGCGCCGCCGCTATAGCAACAATCCTATCAATGGACCCGAAGATAATTACGCTCGATGAACCCGACGGCAGCCTCGACCCAAAAAATCGTAACAACCTTATAAACCTGCTCGCCGCTCTGCCCCAGACTCTTATAATTGCTACCTGCAATATGAATTTCGCAGCACAATTAGCCGACAGTGCAGTACTTGTCGACAGGGGCTGCATCATTGCCAATGGTAACGCAAAAAAAATAATGTCAGACACCGAACTTATGACAGAACACGGCTTGGAAGTGCCTGAAAAACTAAAAAGCCCAAACAAAAAAGCTCAGGCAAAAAAATATTAGCGTCCGCCCTTGTTCAAAAACCACAACTCCAACCCCGAACCAGCCGATTATTATAGGCCCAAAACCCGCCAAAAAAACCGAAGATAATATATCTTTGTATTTCTGAATCGTATTTTTTATAGTTTAAGTAGGATAACGCCCACAGAAAGAAAGTGTTGGCATTAATTATCCTGTAAAACATGGGGGGTAGAAATGTTTTACCGCAAACACCTCAAAGGTACCGCATTACTTTTGGCTATGATAGTTATGGCTTTGCTTTCGGCATGGTCGATCTCCATCTTCTCAATTTCAGGAGCAAATCTCCAGATAGCCGAAAACCAGCACAAAGCCAACTGTGCCCGTGCAAGCGCAGAATCCGGACTCGACATTATTCGCTTCTGGGTCAATCGTGTTTACATGCCAGGCACAACTCCGCCCGACGAAAGGTTCGCGGAACTCGCCGCCTTCCTGCAGACCGACTTGGCGGCTGTCTCGAACATCACCTTCTCGCAGGAAGACCCGAATGCGCCCGTCTACATCGGAAGCCCGCAAAATCCTGTCATGCTCGATTCGTCAAACAACCAGACCTTCTGGGCGCGTATTCAAAAAACC
>Ga0307378_10002293_pt1 | contig 29661 bp, 28 predicted proteins | sample UN1MG_FD_202238 | JGI IMG/M metagenome (GOLD analysis project Ga0307378, IMG submission 202238) | Soil microbial communities from Risofladan, Vaasa, Finland - UN-1 | ecosystem: Environmental > Terrestrial > Soil > Coastal area > Acid sulfate soil | place: Finland: Risofladan, Vaasa | collected... | reverse complement strand
TTGGATAAACTGCGAGTACTCAGTCGCCGACTGTTGCTGATGGCGTGCACTGAACTGATTGAATACCGTCATCAAAACAAGGGCGATGACGAGCCAGACAGCAACGTTCTTGATGAGATTGTTCAACTGCGCTCCTTGGTAAATCTGCTGCGGATCACGTCCGCTTCGCGTTTAAGACCGATTCTAAACTGTTTCGCCGCACGGTGCCGGTTGCCCAGGTTCCACCTTTCGACCTCTTGCCAGTAGAAAGAATTCCCTGGATCTGTCACGAGATGCTTCGGGCTTGCGCACAACCAAGGAATCAAAGAGTTGGCGCAAATCGCGGCGCAATTCATCGACACCGGTCCCCTGAAAGCACTTGATCAGCAAGTTTCCGCCCGGATTCAGGGAATTCTTCGCAAATTCAACCGCCAGCCCGGACAAGTGCTCCCAGCGCGCTTGATCAGTGGATCGCACACCACTGATATTGGGGGCCATATCCGAAAGCACAAGGTCTACGCCACGCCCATCAAGGGCTTGCTCGACCCGCTTCAGCACAGGCTGCTCGCTGAAATCTCCCTGAATAAACTCGACATCCGGAATCGGCTCCATTTCCAGGATATCCAAAGCAAGGACTTTACCGCCTGGCCCCACCAAAGGAGCGATCAACTGCGACCATCCGCCTGGTGCCGCCCCGAGGTCGACGACACACATGCCGCGTCTGACCAGATTGTCGCGCTCGTTGATCTCCAGGAGCTTGTACGCTGCCCGTGAACGCAAGCCGTCACGGTTGGCACGCTTAACAAACTGATCAGTAAGATGCTCGCGCATCCACCCTTTGCTGCTCTTGCTGCGTGCCATCAATCCGGAACCTGTCTCATAATAATTCTTGCTTGCGCGCGATGGGTCCGGTTTTCTTGCGCTATCGGCGCCTTCCGAACCTGGCCCATCGTACGACCAAACACCAAATAGGCTCTACAATTCAAGTTGGAGGTAACAATTGCTCAATTTGACACCCAGCGAACGCCGCAGCTTGCGTGCCCGCGCTCATGCCCTGCATCCAGTCGTCTCAATCGGCGACAAGGGACTTTCGGACAGCGTTATCAACGAGATTTCCAGCAGCCTTGACGCGCATGAATTAGTCAAGGTACGAACCGCCGAGGCGGACCGTGATGCGCGAGACGTACTGCTATCGCAGATTTGCGAGTCGCTCAAAGCCGCGCCGGTGCAGCACATCGGAAAAATTCTCGTCATTTACCGGCCCGCACCGGAACAGACAGAGCCGGCACCGAAACGGCGCACACCGGGGAAGGCTCGCCGAACGAAACGCGCGCATCAGAACGACTAGGGCCTCGCCGCATTCCCTCCCCCAGCGCGCATTAATATCACCAACGCGGCGCCCAACAGGCACTGCGCAAGATAGATAACCCGGGCAACGGCGTGCCAGGCGGCAAAGCTGCTGCCGAGCACACTACGCATCACCTCCTGCGGGTATGCCTGTTCGCGCAATGCCGCCATTACCGGTAGCAGCCCGAAGTGTCCAACGAGCGTCAGAACCATCATCGCGACCACCAGCCAGAAAGGCACCCGGCGAAACACCGCCGCGCGGTGCCGAAAGACCAAACCAGCCAGCACCAAAACAGCGCAGACCATTCCTGCAAATGCAGTCGCCTCGAACACCCGCCCGGCAACCGTACCCGCCAGCGTCCGGTCGTCCAGCGTAGCGAACAGCAAGGGGGCAACAAGAAACCCGGTCGACCACAAGGCGCCGACCCAGAGCGTGATGGCGATGGCCAGTACTGCATCCAGCAGGCGCGCCACCGCTCTTACCTGAGACAAGGTTTCACCAGCCAGATATGACTGATGAGGACAAGCGCTCTAGATGTACTTGACGTCAAGAATCTCGTATTCCTTGACGCCACCCGGCGCCACTACCTCGGCAACATCACCGGCGTACTTACCAATCAACGCGCGTGCAATCGGGGAGCTCACGGAAATTTTCCCGGTCTTGATATCGGCCTCGTCTTCACCGACTATCTGGTAGGTGACACTGGCGCCACCGTCCACATCCTCCAGCTCGATGGTCGCGCCAAATACGCATCGCCCGTCCACATCCAGGCTGGCCGGATCGATCACCTGGGCATTGGAGAGCTTGCCCTCCACCTCCAGAATCCGCCCCTCGACAAAGCTTTGACGCTCTTTTGCAGCATCGTATTCAGCATTCTCCGAAAGATCGCCGTGGGCGCGCGCTTCCTGGATCGACGCAATCACCGAAGGCCGCTCGACGGTCTTCAGCTGCCGCAACTCCTCGCGCAATTTCTCAGCGCCTTTCACGGTCAATGGGACCTTGTTCATAACAAACCCTCAATAAATTACCCGACAGCCATTACGATCGCAGCGGCCGGGAAACGCTCAAACCATCACAACTCAACGTTCTGAATTAAAGTAACGCGTGAAGTTTCTGCACCGAATACACGCGCATTTCCTGCATGCCCTGCATTCCTGCACAGGCGGCGCGCGCACCAGCCATCGTCGTGAAATAGGTGACGCGGCCCTGCAAAGCTGACCGGCGAATGGAGTAGGAATCCTGAATCGATGCCCGGCGCTCGTCAACCGTGTTAATGATCATCGCGACCTCGCCGTTCTTGATCATGTCGACAATATGCGGGCGCCCTTCCATGACCTTGTTGACCGGTTTGACGTCCAGCCCTGCCGCAGCAAGCGCAGACGCCGTGCCCCGCGTTGCGATCAAGGAAAAGCCAAGCGCGTCCAGCATGCGCCCGATCTCCACGACCTTGTCCTTGTCCGAGTTTCTTACGCTAAGAAACACGCTGCCACTTTGTGGCAGCCTGACACCTGCCGCCAACTGCGCCTTGACGAACGCTTCAGCGAACGTCTCGCCCACTCCCATCACTTCACCGGTAGATTTCATTTCCGGTCCAAGAATCGTGTCGACTCCGGGAAACTTGATAAACGGAAACACTGCCTCCTTCACCGAGAAGTAAGGAGGAACGACTTCGTCAGTCGCGCCTTGCGATTCAAGTGTTTGGCCAGCCATGCAACGCGCAGATATCTTTGCCAGCGGCGAGCCGGTTGCTTTCGAAACGTACGGAACAGTGCGGGACGCCCGTGGATTGACTTCAAGCACATAGACCGTGTCGCCCTGAATCGCGTACTGGACATTCATCAAACCGACAACGTTAAGCGCGCCCGCCATTGCCACGGTCTGCGCGCGCAACTCCTTCTGCGTTTCTTCTGACAGGCTGAATGGTGGCAACGAGCATGCCGAATCACCACTGTGCACGCCGGCCTGTTCTATGTGTTCCATTATTCCGCCAATGACCACTCGCGTGCCATCAGACACGGCATCGACATCCACTTCAATTGCGTCATTGAGAAAACGGTCCAGCAATACCGGGCTGTCGTTGCTGACCTTGACCGCTTCGCGCATATAGCGCTCCAGGTCTGATTGCTGATGAACGATTTCCATCGCCCGGCCTCCCAGTACGTAGGACGGGCGCACGACCAGCGGGTAGCCGATTTCCTGCGCCATTTCAATCGCTTCGCCAGGATCGCGAGCGGTGCGATTCGGCGGTTGCTTGAGCCCGAGCCCCTGAAGCATCTGCTTGAAGCGCTCGCGGTCTTCGGCACAATCAATCATGTCGGGGCTGGTACCAATGATCGGAACCCCGTTCGCATGCAACCCTTCCGCCAGCTTGAGTGGCGTCTGTCCACCGTACTGGACGATGACGCCAAACGGCTTTTCAATCGCCACGATCTCGAGCACGTCCTCCAGCGTCAGGGGCTCGAAGTACAAACGATCCGAAGTGTCGTAGTCAGTCGACACGGTTTCGGGGTTGCAATTGACCATGATCGTTTCGAAACCGTCTTCGCGCAGCGCCAGCGCTGCATGCACACAGCAATAGTCAAATTCGATTCCCTGGCCGATACGGTTTGGCCCGCCGCCCAGGACCATGATTTTCTTGTTCGTTGACGGTCGCGATTCGCATTCTTCCTCATAAGTGGAATACATGTACGCGGTTCTGGTATCGAACTCGGCCGCGCACGTATCAACGCGCTTGTACACCGGGCGCACGCCAAGTTCGTGACGCCGGGTGCGCACAGATTCCTCTGTTTCGCCAAGCAGCTTCGCCAGCCTGCGATCGGAAAACCCTTTCCGCTTGAGGGCCAACAGGCCAGGGCCGTCAAGCTCACTGACCCGGCGCCCCGCCAGTGCCGTTTCTTCACGCACGATGTCCTCGATCTGGGCCAGGAACCATGGATCAATTCGCGTGAACTGATGCGCTTCTTCCAGACTCATTCCGATGCGGAACGCATCCGCCAGGTACAGAATGCGTTCCGACTCCGGCTCACCCAACTCGGTTTCAATTTCCTGGCGATCGTTCGATCGCGAGTCGAAGCCGTCGATTCCCGTTTCCAGGCCGCGCAGCGCCTTTTGCATGGATTCCTGAAAGGTGCGCCCCATTGCCATCACTTCGCCCACGGATTTCATCTGCGTGGTCAGGTGGGGATCGGCCTGCGGGAATTTCTCGAATGCGAACCGCGGTATCTTGGTTACGACGTAGTCAATGGACGGCTCAAACGAAGCCGGGGTCGCGCCACCGGTGATGTCGTTGCTCAGTTCGTCCAGGGTGTAGCCAACAGCCAGCTTGGCCGCGATCTTCGCGATCGGGAAGCCGGTCGCCTTGGATGCCAGCGCCGAGGAGCGCGAGACCCGGGGATTCATCTCGATGATCGTCATGCGCCCATCAGCCGGGTTGATCGCAAACTGCACATTGGAACCACCAGTGTCCACACCGATCTCGCGCAACACAGCGATCGATGCGTTACGCATGATTTGATATTCCTTGTCGGTGAGCGTCTGCGCGGGCGCCACCGTGATCGAATCGCCGGTATGAATCCCCATCGGATCGAGATTCTCGATCGAGCAGATGATGATGCAGTTGTCCTTGCAATCGCGCACCACCTCCATTTCGAACTCTTTCCAGCCGATTACGGACTCCTCCACCAGCACTTCGCTCGTTGGAGAAGCATCGAGCCCGCGTTCGACAATATCGACGAATTCTTCGCGGTTGTACGCAATCCCGCCACCGGTGCCACCCAGCGTAAACGAGGGCCGGATGATGGACGGAAAACCAATCGTCGTCTGAACCTGCAGCGCCTCCTCCATGCTGTGCGCAACCATGGAACGCGGGCTGGCCAGTCCGATCTTGCTCATCGCGGCCTTGAATTTTTCGCGGTCCTCGGCCTTGTCGATTGCCTCCTTGTTGGCGCCGATCATCTCGACGCCATGCTTTTCAAGCACTCCATTGCGCACCAGATCAAGCGCACAGTTCAGCGCGGTCTGCCCGCCCATGGTTGGCAACAGCACATCGGGACGTTCCACCTCAATGACTTTCTCGATCATCTGCCAGGTAATAGGCTCGATGTAGGTAACGTCAGCCAACTCCGGGTCAGTCATGATGGTTGCCGGGTTGGAGTTCACCAGAATGACGCGATAACCTTCCTCGCGCAGCGCCTTGCAAGCCTGCGCTCCCGAGTAATCGAATTCACATGCCTGGCCAATGACAATCGGCCCTGCACCGATGATCAGAACGGATTTAATGTCGCTGCGTTTGGGCATAGGAAATTGTTTGTGTGCTCGGTATCTGACGATTCAATCGGTGCGCCTGCGCTCATCGATCATCGTTACAAACCGATCGAACAGATAGTCGACGTCGTGCGGACCCGGGCTCGCCTCCGGGTGGCCCTGGAAACAGAATGCCGGTTTGTCACGGCGCTCAAAGCCCTGCAGACTGCCGTCGAACAACGAGACGTGGGTCACCCGTGCACTGTCCGGAAGGCTCGCGGCGTCAACGGCAAAACCGTGATTCTGACTGGTAATCATGACCTTACCGGTATCGACGTCCTGCACCGGGTGATTGGCGCCATGGTGGCCGAATTTCATCTTGACCGTGCGAGCGCCGGTCGCCAGCGCAAGCAACTGATGACCAAGGCAGATACCGAACAGCGGCATGCCCGCATCGAGCAATTCGCGAATTGCGCCGATAGCGTAGGAACACGGTTCCGGGTCGCCAGGTCCATTTGAAAGGAAAACACCGTCGGGTTTGAGCTCCATTACCGCGCTGACACTGGTCTGAGCCGGAACAACGGTGATGCGGCAGCCACGTGAAGCAAGCATGCGCAGGATGTTGCGCTTTACGCCGAAATCGTAAGCGACAACATGCCGCTGCGTTTGCCCCGAACGACCGTAGCCGGCTCCAAGCGCCCACTCCGTTTCCCGCCATTCGTAGGGCTCTCGGCAGCTGACGACTTTCGCGAGATCCATTCCCGCCAGCCCCGGAAAGGCCCGGGCCTTGGCCAGGGCTGCTTCCTCGTCAATGTCACCGGCCATCAAACAAGCGTTCAGCGCACCTTTTTCACGGAGTATCCGTGTCAGTTTTCGTGTATCGATACCGGAAATAGCCGGCACATCGTGTTCGGCCAGCCAGTTCTCCAGCTTCCGATCCATTCGGAAGTTGCTCGGCTGCACCGGAAGTTCCCGGATCACCAGTCCCGCTGCATTGATCCCGCCAGACTCCATATCCTCCGGATTGATGCCGACGTTACCAATATGCGGGTAAGTCAGCGTCACGATCTGTCGCGTGTACGACGGATCCGTGAGGATCTCCTGGTAACCGGTCATGGCGGTGTTGAATACGACTTCGCCGCTCTCACTGGTCTGCGCGCCGATAGATATGCCGCGGAATACCGTGCCATCTGAAAGCACGAGCACGGCGGGTCTATTTAATGGCGCAGACAAGGCAACTCCCAGGCAAAACTAGCGAGGCAAACCACTCATCAGGCGGGGCGTTGAGCGGGCTGCACGTACGAAAGCGGGAGGGGCGAACCCCTCCCGCTTCGGAATTTGCGCAATTATAGCCCTGACCCCGCCGCCGCTTCAATGTCAGACCGGCTCCTGGTCCGATTTCAACGAATAAACACCGGCGCCCGCATACTCAGGCCTGCTCAACTCAGACCGAGCACGTCCTGCATGTCGAACAAGCCGTTGTCCTTTCCGGCCAGATAGCGCGCAGCCCTCAACGCCCCAAGCGCGAAGGTGGCCCGGCTGGAGGCTTTATGGGTGATTTCAATACGTTCGCCAGTGCCGGCAAACATGGCTGTGTGATCACCGACGATGTCACCCCCGCGCATCGTGGCAAAACCAATTGTTGAGGGCTTGCGCTCGCCAGTGACACCTTCGCGGCCATATACGGCGCACGATTTGAGGTCTCTGCCAAGGGCATCAGCGATTACCTCACCCATTCGTAGCGCCGTTCCGGATGGCGCATCGACCTTGTGCCGATGATGCGCTTCGACAATCTCGATGTCGTAACCTTCGGCGAGAACCCTGGCCGCGACATCAAGAAGCTTGAACACCAGGTTAACGCCGACACTCATGTTCGGCGCCAGCACCATCGCGGTGCTCTTCGCGGCCACATCTAGCCGCGACCGGTGTTCCTCTGTCATGCCAGTCGTGCCGATAACCATCTTGACGCCGTGGCGGGCGCAGATTTCCAGATGCTGCATTGTGCCTTCCGGACGAGTGAAATCCACCAGCACGTCGCAGCCGGGAATGACCGCCTCCACATCAGCGGAAATATGAACACCGTTCGGCGCGCCGATCAACTCGCCCGCATCCTTGCCAACGAACGAACTGTCCGGGTGTTCCAGAGCGGCCTTGAGCCGGAAGTCCGAAGACTGCGCGACGGCTTCGATCAGCGCCCGGCCCATTCTTCCGGCACTGCCGGCAATCGCAATATGTTGTATGGACATAGTCAAGAAAACTCCAAAGCCAGGTGACCTATTGTGATTCGGCGTTGTCCTGTAATTGCACGCCCTCCCCGACAAGCACGACGTCGCCGCCGATACGAACCAGCTTGTTGTCAGCAAACTCGAGCGTAACCCCGCGTTCCCGGTCGACATCTCCGGGCTTACCGGTCAAATAAACGTAATCCCACCGGTCCGGGTGGAACGGATCGATCACCAGCGGTGTTCCCATGGCAAACAGAACCTGATCACGGGTCATTTCCATTTTCAGCCTGGACACCATTTCCTGATCCACGTAATTGCCCTGCTGCACATCGATTTTGTACGGCACCAGAAAGCAGCCCGATATCAGCAGCGGAATCAGAAGAAAAAGGAATCGCATAATCTATGGAGAACGCGCTTTGGCCTCAAGGGCCGACGCGGTAGGCAAGCCAATCCAAAGCCGATATGATAAGTCATTCAACCATGCGTGTTGTCAAATGAAAACGCCTCAAGACCTGAAGAGTATTGGGCTGAAGGCGACGCTGCCCCGGCTAAAAATTCTCAACCTGTTCGAGAACAGTGATGAGCGCCATCTGACAGCCGAGGATGTCTACAAGCTGCTGCTCAACGATGGGATGGAAATCGGGCTGGCGACCATCTACCGGGTACTGACCCAGTTTGAGCAGGCCGGGCTGCTGATCCGCCATCATTTCGAGTCGGGAAAAGCTGTATTCGAACTCGATCACGGTGACCATCATGACCATCTGGTGTGCATTCAGTGCGGGCACGTCGAAGAGTTCTACGATGAGGAGATCGAGCGTCGTCAGTCCCGGATAGCCGAGGAGCGGGGTTTCAGCATTCAGGAACACTCGCTCCATCTCTATGCCGACTGCCTGCGGCCGGACTGCGACAACAAGAAGCAGACTGGCGACTAGACAATCGCGCGGGGCTAGACCCAGCGCCGCAATCAATTGTCTGCAAGATCAGACGTTGGCGAGAAGCTCGGCGGCATGCTTGCGGGTCGTGTCGGTTATCTTGACGCCACCGAGCATTCGCGCAATTTCTTCAATCCGGTCTTTGTCGGCGAGCAATTCGACGGTGCTCAACGCGCTTCCGCCGCGCATCTGCTTGGCAACACGCAACTGCCGGGCGCCATTGGCTGCGACCTGCGGCAAATGCGTGACACACATTACCTGATGGCGGTCGCCCAGCGATCTGAGCATGCGACCGACAATTTCTGCAACGCCGCCGCCAATTCCCACGTCAACCTCGTCAAATATCAGCGTCGGCACCTGCGCGATTTCCGTTGTTATCGTTTCGATCGCGAGCGATATTCTCGACAGCTCCCCGCCTGAAGCAATTTTCGCAAGTGAGCGCGGTGGCGAACCGGCATGTCCTGCGACGCGGAACTCTACTTGCTCGAGCCCATACGAAGCGCACTCATCGAGGCCGGTCAGAACGACCTCGAAGGCCCCACCCTGCATCGCTAGCGTCTGCATTGCTTCACTGACTTTTCGAGAAAGCTTGCGACCCGCTTTGGCTCTCCTGGAAGACAGCTCAGCGGCAAGTTTCAGACAGGCCTCGCGCGCTTGCGTCTCACGCTCCTGCAGCGCCTGGGCATCAAGGCTGGTCGCGAGGTCGTCCAGGCGCTCCTTCGACTCGTCGAGCAATCCCGGCAGATTCTCGGGCTTGGTCCGGTATTTCCTGGCGATCGTGTGAATGGCTTCAAGCCGGTCATTGACTTCACGCAGCCGTTGCGGGTCGACTTCAAGTCGCTGCTGGTAATGCCTCAGACTGTAGACTGCTTCCTGAAGCTGAATCTGCGCGGACTCGATCGTGTCCAGCATTTCGCGCAAATCGGGGTCGTAGTCAACGAGTGCGGCCAATCTTGAGTGCACACTCGACACGGTCGCCAGTGCTGCCGCGTCATCGTCAGACAACATCTGCATGGCATACCCGGCCGCTTCGACCAGGCTCGCCGAATGCGCCAACCGCGTTTGCTCCGTGGAGATCTCACGCCATTCATCGTTGCGAAAGGCCAGCGTCTCGAGTTCGGCGACCTGCCACTCGAGTTGCTCACGCTCTCGAGCGACTGCTTCCGCATCACCCAGAGCTGCGGCGCGTTTGTGCTTTGCTGCCTGCCATGCTCCCCAGGCTTCAGCTACTTGTCGCGCAACCTGAGTCGCACCAGCGTAGGCATCGAGCAGGCTGCGCTGGGACTGCGGCCTGGATAAGGATTGGTGTTCGTGCTGGCCGTGTATATCAACGAGTTGCTCACCGAGCATGCGAAGCTGCTGGATTGTGACCGGCCTGCCATTAATCCAGGCTCGCGAACGACCGGACGAGTCGATTACCCGCCGCAGCAAACACTGCGCATCTTCAGCAAGCTCGTTCTCATCCAGAAACTGCTGCGCAGAACCAGTGTCCGACAAAACGAACTCGGCACTGATATCGGACTTGTCACAGCCTTGCCTCACGAGGCTGGCATCCGCGCGCTCGCCCAGCACCATGGCCAGTGCATCGATCATGATGGATTTTCCCGCCCCGGTTTCACCAGTGAGGACGGTGAATCCCTTATCGAACTCCAGGGCGAGACGATCGACCAGCACGAAATCGCGAATGTCGAGGCGGCAAAGCACGATATAGGGGGCTAGAGCGTTTCGCTCCAGTGAAGCTTTTCACGGAGCATGTGATAGTAATTGTGTTCGGGAGGATGCAGCAGGCGAATGGGATAAGGACAGCGGCGAACGATAATCCGGTTTCCAACAGCCAGTTCATAATGGGAATGGCTGTCGAAGTGCACGCGCGCATCCACCGTTTTGTGCATGGTGATTTCGATTACGGAATCGCCACCGACAACAATTGGCCGGTTGGACAGAGTGTGCGGGCTGACCGGAACCAGACCGATGCAGTGCAGGCCCGGATGCAGAATAGGACCGCCGGAAGACAGTGCATAGGCCGTGGATCCGGTCGGGCTGGCCACGATAAGACCGTCAGACCTCAGGTTATAGACAAACCGGCCGTCAATTTGCACCTCGATCTCGATCAGGCTGCCGTCGGCACCCTTGTTGATGGACACATCATTGAACGCCAGTACCTTGCGCCCCGGCTGGTCGTCGAATACCACTTCCGACTCGAGCAGCATCCGGGCCTCGGTCACGAAATCGCCGTCGAGAATGGAACCGATGCTGTCGGTCATGGTCTCCATTGAAAGGTCGGTCAGGAACCCGAGCCTTCCCTGGTTGACGCCAACCAGGGCAACATCGTACGGCGCAAACGTGCGGGCAATATTCAGCATGGTGCCATCGCCGCCAATGACGACCGCGAGTTCGCATGTGGCGCCGATTTCGTCGAGACTGGCAACCGCATGACCGTGGTGGCCAATATGTTCTGCGGTGAGTGTGTCGAGTTTGACCGCCACATCGCGTTGCGCCAGAAAACTCGCAAGCTTGAGCAAAGGCTCCGCGATTTCAGGACTCTTGTACTTACCGATCAGCGCAACAGATTTAAATAGACTCATTTGTGTTGAATTAAAGCATACTTCGCGAAAGCCTCCTGCGATCACCCTGGTTGGCGGATAAAATGCCAGGCAAAGCTTTGTAGAATAACCATCATGCTGAGTGAACGAGCAAGGATACTACTCAAGTCCCTGATCGAGCGTCATATCTCGGACGGCCAGCCGGTCGGCTCCCGTGCGTTGGCCCGATTCTCGGGCCTCGACCTTAGTCCAGCCAGTATTCGCAACATCATGGCAGACCTGGAAGAAATGGGATACATCGCCAGCCCGCATACGTCGGCCGGGCGCATACCCACACCGCGCGGATACCGGTTTTTTGTCGACACCCTGCTGACGGTCAGACCCCTGGACTCCATGGAAGTGCATCAGGTCGAGGGGCAACTGCAGCCTGACAGCACCCGAAAGCTGGTTACGGCCGCTTCACATGTCCTGTCTGACCTGACCAGCTTTGCCGGCGTGGTCAAGACGCCGGAGCGCACCGGGATAGCGTTCCGGCACATCGAGTTCGTCAGCCTTTCCGAGAAGCGCCTTTTGCTGATCATCGTCACTCCCGACGGCGATGTGCAAAACCGCATTTTGCTTGCGGACCGGGCTTACAGCGCGAGCGAACTCATCGAGGCAGGCAACTTCCTGAATCGCCACTACACCGGACTGACGTTCGACGAGATCAAGGCACGCCTGCAGGACGAACTCGAGCAACTGCGCGAGAGCATGTCCGAGCTGATGACGCTGGCGGTAGACGCCGGCAGGGAAGCCGCAAACGAAACCGGCGAAGGTTACGTTTTGTCCGGGGAAAACAACCTGCTGCACAGTCAGGATCTCTCGTCGAACATGCAAAGCCTGCGGCGCCTGTTCGACATGTTTGAGCAAAAAACCGGCATCCTGCAACTTCTCGACATCAGCGGTCGCGCTCACGGAGTACAAATTTTTATCGGTGGTGAGTCCGGCCTGGTGCCGCTGGATGAGTGCAGCGTCGTCACGGCGCCGTATGAAGTGGATGGTCAAGTGGTCGGCACCGTCGGCGTGATCGGTCCAACCCGCATGGCGTATGAGCGCGTGATCCCGATCGTTGACATTACCGCGAGACTTCTGTCCGGCGCGTTGTCGAAACATTGAAGCGTCCAAGTAACAATCCGAGGACCTGATCCCGGTCAGACAACCAATCGGGGAACAGAAAGCATGGCTTACGCGAAGGAACCCGCATACAAACATGGCAACATCGCGCGCACCGGGGTGTTGCTGGTCAATCTCGGCACACCTGCTGCGGCGACGGCGAAAGCCGTGCGTCGCTATCTGAAACAGTTTCTGTCCGATCCACGGGTCGTGGAAATCCCGCGGCCGATTTGGTGGCTGATACTCAACGGCATTATCCTCAATACGCGGCCCAGGAAATCAGCCGAAAAATATGCCTCAGTGTGGACTGGCGACGGCTCTCCATTACGCGTGCACACGGAAAAACAGGCATTACTTCTCAAAGGTTATCTTGGTGATCGCATCAAGAGTCCGCACGCTGTCGCATGGGCGATGCGCTACGGCTCGCCTTCGGTTGAAAGCGTCATGAACGAACTGCGCGCAGCAGGGTGTGACCAGATTCTGGTATTCCCTCTATATCCGCAATATGCGGCAAGCACGACTGCAAGCGTGTACGACGCCGTATTTTCCGCAGCCGGCAAAATGCGCAATGTGCCGGCGATCCGCTTGATCAAGCACTTCCACGATCATCCTGCATATATTTCAGCGCTCGCCACCCAGGTCGGCCAGCACTGGATGGAAAACGGCAAACCGGACAAGCTGGTTCTGTCGTTCCACGGAGTGCCCAGATTCAGTCTTAACAAGGGCGACCCATATCACTGTGAGTGCCACAAGACCGCCAGGCTGCTGACGCAGGAACTCGGTGTCGACGAGGACCTCGTTATCACCACGTTCCAGTCGCGGTTCGGACGTGCCGAGTGGCTAAAGCCTTATACGATTGACACGATGAAACAGCTTGGCAAGGCGAAGACCGGGCGAATTGACGTTTTTTGCCCTGGATTTGTTTCCGACTGCCTGGAGACCCTGGAAGAGATTGCGATCGAGAACAAGGCGGTTTTCCTTAAAGCCGGGGGCAAGTCGTTTCACCATATTCCATGCCTGAACGAGCGTCACGAATGGATTCAGGCGATGGCACGCATCGTCGCCGACAATCTGCACGGCTGGGCAAGCAGCGACCATGACATGGGCAAAACCGAGCGCGAGGCAAAACTAAGCGCCTCGCGCGCCAAACAACTCGGGGCAACCAACTAGACCCAAAGCCTCCAGGCGCCGGGTCCCCGCTACACAATCAGATCAGGCTGACCCCGTTCTTGCGTCCATAGTCGGTACGCTCGTTGTGATCGCGACTTGCTGCCTTGTGTTTTTCGAGGATCGCGATGGCGGCCTCGTTGGCAGCAATGGTCAGCGCCTCGCAATCCTTGGCCGGGACGAGATTTTCCAGGGCGGCCTCGATTTTTCGGCCGGCATCCAGCGCCTGTTCCTTGTGGAACGCTTCGTTGCGATCGACCGCCTTGAGAAGCGCACTCCATCGCTTGCGCAGCGCTTCTGCTCCCTCTTTCTCATCCCGCCAGCGCGGCCGGATCGAGGTCACACCCACCATGACGGAGATTTTCTCCATCTGGCACACCCCACCGAGCATGTTGTGCCGGAACCGCCACTGAACATCCCATTTAGTAAGGGAGGGGTGATTCCGTCCGTCGGGACCGGCTGGCCCCTTGTTATTCATCTGCGCTGTCAGCACCAGCGCCGACGTGCCCTCGATGTAGTAATAGCTCGCGCCGACTCGCGCCGCAGGTTCGGCACACACGGATACGGCACACAAGGCTAACGCAACAAACAGCAAATTCGAACTTGCCTTCATATCATTCTCATTCATTCATGATCAGCCCGCCAGGCGGTCACCTACGATGCCACCCCCGCGGAAAGCACGAGTATAAGGGTCCGGAGAGTCGCGATCAGAGAAAAAGACAGGACTTGTTGCCCGCAGGCCTTGAAATTCCCGGATGAACCCCCAATAAAACTTGGGTTAAAAGATTGGAGGCATGCATGCAGGAACAGGATCGGACCATCGGCCCGAGCGCCGAAGACAAATCGCCCATTGAGGAAACCGGCCGCACCGGGTCTGAACAGGCGACGAGCAGTCGGCCTGAGCCAGAGGTCATGCCCAGCGCTGAAGAGCTCCTCAAGGCTGCCGAACTGGCCGCGCAGGAGCACCATGACGCCTGGCTCAGAGCCAAGGCCGAAACGGAAAACATGCGCAAGCGGGCACAAGTGGATGTGGCAAACGCTCACAAGTTTGCGCTGGAAGGCTTTGCACAAGAGCTATTGCCGGTGCGCGACAGCCTGGAAGCCGCCCTGGCGAGCCCCAACCTGACGCTCGAATCCCTGAAAAGCGGGGTGGAGTTGACCTTGAAACAGCTCGCCACTGCGTTTGAAAAGGCAAACATCAAGGAAATCAACCCGTTGGGCGAAATGCTCGACCCCCACAAGCATCAGGCAATGAACACCGTCGAGTCGGAAGCCACGCCCAACAGCATCGTCAGCGTGTTCCAGAAGGGCTATGAGTTGAACGAGCGCCTTGTCAGACCGGCCCTGGTCAGCGTCGCCAAGCCAAAAGGCTCTTGAAAAAGCCCTGCCGCACCCTGACTTAGTCGTTAACAGAACATTACAGATCATGAATCAAAAGGACATACCATGGGAAAAATTATAGGAATTGACCTCGGCACTACCAACTCCTGCGTGGCGGTGATGGAAGGCGGCCAGGCTAAAGTTATCGAAAATGCCGAAGGCACGCGCACGACGCCATCGATCGTTGCCTATACCGAGGACAACGAGGTACTGGTCGGTGCGCCGGCAAAGCGCCAGGCGGTAACCAACCCGAAAAACACACTGTTCGCGATCAAACGCCTTATCGGTCGTCGTTTCAAGGATGCAGAGGTGCAGAAAGCGATTGAGCATTCACCGTTTGCCATTGTTTCCGCAAAGAATGGCGACGCGTGGGTAGAAGTCCGCGGCAAGCAAAGCGCGCCGCCGGAAGTATCCGCGCAAGTGCTGGTGAAAATGAAAAAGACGGCCGAAGACTATCTGGGTGAACCGGTGACTGAGGCCGTCATTACGGTGCCGGCCTATTTCAATGACTCACAGCGCCAGGCGACGAAGGACGCCGGACGCATCGCCGGGCTCGACGTCAAGCGCATCATCAACGAACCCACTGCCGCAGCGCTCGCGTTCGGCATGGACAAGAAACAGGGTGATCGCAAGGTCGCCGTGTACGATCTCGGTGGCGGCACGTTCGACATCTCGATCATCGAGATCGCCGAAGTGGAAGGCGAGCACCAGTTCGAAGTGCTGTCGACCAATGGCGATACTTTTCTCGGTGGAGAGGATTTCGATCAGAGGCTGATCGAGTACCTCGCGGACGAGTTCAAGAAAGACCAGGGCATCGACCTGCGATCCGATGTGCTTGCCCTGCAGCGTCTCAAGGAAGCCGCCGAGAAAGCCAAGATCGAACTCTCCTCCAGCCAGCAGACAGAGGTAAATCTGCCGTACATCACCGCGGACGCATCGGGGCCGAAGCATCTGGCGGTTAAAATCACGCGCGCCAAGCTTGAGAGTCTGGTCGAGGACCTTGTAAACCGGACAATCGAGCCATGCCGCACAGCGATCAAGGATGCTGGCATCAAGGTTTCCGACATCGACGACATCATTCTGGTCGGTGGCATGTCACGCATGCCCCAGGTGCAGGAAGTCGTGAAAGAGTTCTTCGGCAAGGACCCGCGCAAGGACGTCAACCCTGACGAGGCGGTGGCTGTCGGCGCGACTATCCAGGCCGGCGTGCTGCAAGGCGATGTCAAGGATGTGCTGCTGCTCGACGTAACGCCGCTGTCACTCGGTATCGAGACGCTTGGCGGTGTCATGACCAAGCTGATCCAGAAGAACACGACCATTCCGACCAAGGCACAGCAGGTGTTTTCCACGGCAGAAGACAGTCAGACCGCGGTGACCATCCATGTGTTGCAAGGTGAGCGCGAGATGTCGCGTGATAACAAGTCGCTGGGACAATTCAACCTCGCCGACATTCCGCCATCGCCGCGCGGCATGCCGCAAATCGAGGTGACATTCGACATCGACGCCAATGGCATCTTGCATGTCTCGGCCAAAGACAAGGCCACAGGCAAGGAGAACAAGATCACCATCAAGGCGAACTCTGGTCTGTCGGAAGAAGAAGTCCAAAGCATGGTGAAGGACGCCGAAGCACATGCCGAAGACGACCTCAAGGCCCGCGAACTGGTGGACACGCGCAACCAGTGCGATGCGCTGGTACACACCGTCAAGAAGACGCTGTCGGAGCATGGTGACCAGGTCAGTGAAGAGGAAAAAGGCCAGATTGAGCAGGCGCTTAAGGACGCGGAAGAGGCGCTGAAGGGCAACGACAAGGATGATATTGAAGCCAAGTCCCAGGCCCTGGCGGCAGCATCGCAGAAAATCGCCGAGAAAATGTACGCCCAATCCCAGCAAGCTGGCGCTGAGGGCGCATCGGGAGAAGCGGGTGGCGAAGCAGAGGGTGCCCAGCAGGCCAGCGCGGACGAGGATGTCGTCGATGCCGAGTTCGAAGAAGTGAAAGACAACAAGAAGTCAGCCTGACACATTACAGCTAATCCAATCAGTCAGCCGCGAACGACACGCTTTCCGCCAGGGCTTTTGCTCCTGGCGGAAAGCGTTGTAGTTTGGCGCTGACGCAAAACCGTTCAAAAAATGGCCAAACGCGACTATTACGAAGTGCTCGGTGTCAACCGGGATGCACCCGACCCCGAGTTAAAAAAAGCCTACCGGCGACTGGCGATGAAACATCACCCCGACCGCAACCCGGACAACGCCAAGGCCGAGGAGCAGTTCAAGGAAGCGAAAGAAGCCTACGAGATCCTCTCCGATCCCGAAAAACGGGCCGCCTACGACCAGTATGGCCATGCAGGAGTCGATCCGTCTGCGGGCATGAGTGGCGCCGGTGGTGCGGGCTTTGGCGGCTTCGCTGACGCATTTGGAGATATTTTCGGGGATATTTTCGGCGGTAGTGGAGGCCGTTCCCGCTCCAACGTGTACCGTGGTGCGGACTTGCGCTACAACCTGGAGGTGTCGCTTGAAGAAGCGGCCCGCGGCGCCGAAACACGCATTCGCATCCCGACAATGGATGAGTGCGACACCTGCCATGGTTCAGGTGCCAAGCCCGGAACAGAGCCGGTGTCCTGCCCGACCTGCAACGGTCATGGTCAGGTGCGTATGCAGCAAGGTTTCTTCTCGATCGCGCAGACCTGCCCGAAATGCCACGGCAACGGCAAGGTTGTTCAGGACCCGTGCGGATCATGCGGCGGCCAGGGGCGTATCAAGCGTCAGAAAACCCTGTCTGTGAAAATTCCGGCAGGCGTCGATGAAGGCGACCGTATCCGGCTTTCCGGCGAAGGTGAATCCGGGGTAAACAGCGGGCCCAGCGGTGATTTGTACGTCGTGATACATCTGCGCTCTCACGACGTGTTTAACCGGGACGGCAACAATCTGCATTGCGAAATGCCGATCAGCTTTACCAAGGCAGCACTGGGTGGCGAGATCGAGATTCCAACACTGGACGGATATGCAAAGATCAAAATCCCGTCCGAAACCCAGTCCGGCAAGGTATTTCGTTTGCGCGGAAAAGGGATCAAGGGCGTGCGCAGTTCGGTAACCGGCGATCTGCTTTGCCATGTGGTGGTCGAGACACCAGTGAATCTGACCTCACGGCAGAAGGAATTGCTCGCGGAGCTCGAAGATATTAATCAGAGCGATACTTCACAGCACAATCCGCGAGCGAAGTCCTGGATGGACAAGGTCAAGGATTTCTTCGAGACCTGATGATCAGCTACGCTTGCGGACCGGAAACTGCATCCGCACTGTTCGACAGCTGAAACAACCGGAAAGTCGTCAAGCGCGAATAGCACCTGGCAGGTTGGCACCAATCCGTTGGTGCCGGGCGGAGCACATCAGGTGCGTCGCCAGGTCGTGCCGCCGGGTCCATCTTCCAGCGTCACGCCTTGCGCGAGCAAGGCATCACGGATGCGATCAGCTTCGCCAAAATCGCGCCCCTTGCGGGCCGCATTGCGTGCCTCAATATTTTTTTCGATTTCGTCTGCAGACACACCTGCGTCATCCCCCGACTGAAGGAACGCACCGGGATCGCGGCCGAGTAAACCAACCACGGCGGCGAGCCCCCGGAGCAGGCGAGCGTGTCCGACAGAACGTGACCGGTTGACTTCGTTGGCGAGTTCAAACAACACCGAAAGTGCCTCCGGGGTATTGAAATCATCATCCATGGCCTCGGAAAAACGCTTTGCGTACGGCTCTTGCCAGTCGATAGCGTCGTCTTCGCCAATCTCTATGCCCCTGAGCGCGGTATACAAGCGAGTCAGACCCTGACGCGCATCGTCCAGGTGCTGATCTGAATAGTTCAGCGGGCTACGATAGTGCGCGCGTACGATAAAGAAACGCACCACTTCCGGATCGTATTTCGCGAGAATCTCGCGCACAGTGAAGAAATTACCCAGCGATTTGGACATCTTCTCGCTGTCAACGCGAACAAATCCGTTGTGCATCCAGTAATTGACAAAGGCGTGACCATGGACGCCCTCGGACTGGGCAATCTCGTTCTCGTGATGGGGAAACTGGAGATCCTGACCGCCACCATGAATATCGAAATGTGCACTCAGAAAGCGCTCACTCATCGCCGAACATTCGATGTGCCAACCCGGGCGTCCCTTTCCCCACGGCGAATCCCAGGCGGGCTCGCCCGGCTTGGCCGCCTTCCAGAGTACAAAATCCAGCGCGTCCTGTTTGTTACGATCCACATCGACGCGCTCCCCGGCGCGCAGTTGCTCGAGTGATTTCCCGGATAATTTTCCATAGCCGTCAAACTTGCGCACCGAGTAATACACATCACCACTGTCGGCGCGATAAGCCAGCCCCTTGTCGACCAGAGTTCCGATCAGGCTCAGCATCTGCGGTATGTTCGCCGTGGCGCGCGGCTCGTAATCGGGTTTACCCACACCCAGCGCTTTCGCATCTTCGTCCATGGCAGCAATGAAACGGCCGGTCAACTGCTCTACCGATTCACCTCTCTCTTGCGCACGCTTGATGATTTTGTCGTCAATGTCCGTGATATTTCGTACATACTTCACTTTGTAGCCATGGCTTTCCAGCCAGCGGCGGACGACGTCAAACACGACCAGAACGCGTGCGTGGCCCAGATGACAGTAGTCGTATACCGTCATGCCGCACACGTACATTCCTACCTCACCGGGCGTTATTGGAGTGAACGGCTGCTTGCTGCGGGTCAGGGAGTTGTAAATGGTTAGCATGACTTGGTACTCAGGTAAACGGGCCGCGGCTCGATATATGCTCCGGCTTTCAGCATTCCGGTTAGAACGACCACGAAGGGCTTGAATGCCCATCAATTAAAATTGTCGCCAGGACAATGTTATTGGTAGAATCTATCATTATTTACAACAACCTAGCGGCTTTATTTCGCGCGAAGTATAACAGATGACCCGAACCCGTTATTCGCCTTTCGGCGCAGTTATGGTGCTGCTACTCGTCATGTGTTCACCGGCTCTGGCCGATGATTACGACGATGCGGTGCGCCTACTCAAGCAAGGCAAGACCTCGGCCGCGCTGAAAAAAGCTGATGCCGCCATTGCCGCCGACAAGAATGACGCCCGCTCGCGTTTCCTCAAAGGCCTAATTCTGACCGAGCAAGGCAACACGAAAGAGGCCATCGACGTGTTCACATCACTTACGCGCGATTACCCGGAATTGCCCGAACCGTACAACAATCTTGCTGTTTTGTACGCTGCTGCAGGCAAATACGAACAGGCGCGGGAGTCTCTTGAAATGGCCATCCGCACACACCCCAGTTACGCGGTCGCCCATGAGAACCTCGGCGACGTCTATGCCAAGATGGCCAGCCAGGCATATGACAAGGCGCTCAGCCTGGACAGCCGAAATCAGACGGCGCAAACAAAACTGTCCATGATCAGGGAATTGTTCACTGGCTCGGCTCCGCTGGAAGGCGTTCAGACTGCGGCCGCATCAAACACGGCACCGCCCGCTGCAACAACACCTCCACCCGCAACAACACCTCCACCCGCAACAACACCACCCCCTGCAACAACGCCTTCACCCGCACCGGCGGTTACCGCCGCGCCCGCCAAACCGGCTGCTCCATCGGAAACAAAACCGGAAGTCAGCCAACGAACCGCCGTGATTGCCGCCTTGGGCAACTGGGCCGAAGCCTGGTCAAACCAGGATGTCGATGCCTATCTTTCCCACTACGCACCCGGTTTCACCCCCCCCGGCGCGCAAAGCCGCAGCAACTGGGAAAATCAGCGCCGGACCCGCCTGACACGGCCGAAGTCCATAGACGTTTCCATTAATGACCCGAAGGTATCGTTTTCCGGGGAAAGCAGCGCAAAAGTTCGCTTTCAGCAGCGCTATCAGTCCGACACTATTGATTCGACCGGCTACAAGACACTGACCCTGACCCGATCGGCTGGCCGCTGGCTCATCGTCAGGGAGCAATTCGAGAACTGATGAAAGTGAACAACGGCTCACGATTCGCCGACACCCAGGCTGGTTCGCGCCAGCACCTGCTGCAAGCGGTGGTCGCGATGCTACTGGCGGCATCATCATATGTCTGGGCGATTAACTTCCTGCCTAGCCGCGAGACCATTCAGCGGCAGTTCTCGGTGCCAGAAGAAATGCTGGTCAAGGCGCTCATCGAAGTCAGTGAGAATCGCATCGGCTCCGCCCTCGAGCAAATCGAATCACTGCTTTCGGTGAGTCCGAATTTTCGCCTTGCTCAACTCGTCAAGGGCGATCTGCTACTGGCGCGCAGCCAGCCAATTGACACGCTTGGCGCCGGGGCATCCAGCAAGAATATGGCAACCGACCTGCGAGCCGAGGCGCGGGCACGCCTCACCCGTTACGCCATTCAACCGCAAGCAGACCTGGCACCCAAGTATGTCGTGGAGCTTCCTGCCTCGCAAAAATATGCCCTCGTGCTCGACTCATCCAAGTCAACACTGTTTGTATTCGAGAACCGCGCCGACGGACTGCGATACGTCGCCGACTACTACATGTCGGTCGGCAAGAACGGCACTGACAAACTGCGCGAAGGTGACAAGCGCACGCCACTCGGCGTGTATCACATCACCAGCAAGCTGACGCCGGAAAAGCTGACCGATTTCTACGGAGTTGGCGCCTTTCCGATCAACTACCCGAATGAATGGGATCGTCTGCGAGGACGCGACGGTTACGGCATCTGGGTGCATGGAACGCCATTTGACACCTACAGCCGGCCGCCGCGTGCCAGCGATGGCTGTGTTGTCCTCGCGAACGAAGACATGGCTGAGCTTGATCAGTACGTGAACCCCGGGTCGACGCCTGTCATCATTGCCGACTCAATCGAATGGAGCCGGCCGGAGGACATCCACAAAACCCGGCAGGAGCTGACCAGCCAGCTCGAGCAATGGCGCCGCGACTGGGAGAGCCGCGAAACAGAGGCTTATCTGACACACTATTCCGAGCGTTTTTCCGCCAACGGCACCAGCCTGAAACAATGGTCAACCAGAAAACAGCGGGTGAATGCAGCCAAAACATGGATCAAGGTCGGCATCTCTGACCTGTCCATCGTTCTCTACCCGGGAGATACTTCCCTTGCAGTCGTGAGCTTCCAGCAAAAGTACGCCAGCAATAATCTTGATAACATCATGCTTAAGCGTCAGTACTGGATTAACGAGGATAATCGCTGGAAGATTCTTTACGAAGGCACTGCCTGAGTTACACGCTGCGGGGCACAGCTCCGCGCATCCGATTTCACCATTCAATTTCCGTAAGAGGCTGGAATGAAACAACTCTTTATTGCGTTGTGGGCAATGATGTTCTGCGTCACAGTCCACGCTGCGAACCCGCAAGTCGAACTCAAGACAAACAAAGGCGTTATCGTCATCGAACTGTATCCGGACCAAGCACCCGAAACGGTAGACAATTTTCTCGGTTACGTTAACGATAAATTCTATGATGGCACCATCTTCCACAGGGTCATTGCCGGATTCATGATCCAGGGCGGCGGTTACTCGCAAGACTACGAACAAAAGGAGACTGGCAACCCGATCGGGAATGAAGCAGACAATGGGCTGAAGAACGAAATCGGGACCATCGCCATGGCGCGTACCAACCATCCCCACTCGGCAACGTCTCAGTTCTTCATCAATGTCGCAGACAATGCGTTTCTCGATTACCGCTCCCCGACAGGCCGTGGATACGGGTACACCGTGTTCGGAAAAGTTGTCAATGGAATGGATGTAGTGAACAGGATCGGAACTGCGCCAACCGGCAACGCCGGACCGTTTCCCAAAGACGTGCCACTCGACGCGGTTATCATTGAGCAGGCAACGTTAATCGGAGACTCGGAATGAGCACGCAGGTCAAATTAACCACGTCGAGCGGCGACATCGTCATTGAGCTCGAAGACACGAAAGCACCTGGAACGGTAGAAAATTTTCTGGCCTACGTCGATAACGGTTTCTACGATGGAACCGTTTTTCACAGAGTGATCGACGGCTTCATGATTCAGGGCGGCGGATTCGAACCCGGCATGAAGCAAAAGCCTACCCGCGATCCAATTCCCAATGAGGCGGACAACGGTCTCAAGAACGACGCCTACACCGTCGCGATGGCGCGCACAGCTGATGTCGACTCTGCCACTGCGCAGTTCTTCATCAATGTCGGACAGAACGATTTCTTGAACTTCTCCACCCCCAACCCGGAGGGATTCGGTTATTGCGTTTTTGGCAAAGTCGTCGAAGGCCGTGACGTAGTAGACCAGATCAAGGGCATGGAAACCGGTTCAAAAGGTTTTCATGGTGATGTCCCGCTGGAAGATGTCGTTATCACAAGCGCCAAACGCATCTGAAGTCCTGGCTGGCGGTGCTCATTAGCCGTGACGACCAGTTTCTTTATATCGGACCTTCATCTCGCAGATGAACGTCCCGGAATCACTGAAACGCTGCTCAGATTTCTCAATGATTCGGCGCCAGGGGCGGAGCAGCTTTTCATCCTGGGCGACCTGTTTGAGTACTGGATCGGCGACGAAACTCTGGATGCGCCTATGCCGGCACAGGTGGCAGCAGCGCTGCACACGCTCGGAACGCGCGGCACCAAGGTGTTCTACCTGCATGGCAACCGTGACTTTCTGATCGGCAAACGATTCGCCAGGGACGCAGGCCTGCAATTGCTGCCGGATCCGTACGAGTTAACGTTGTACGGTGTGCCAACCTTGTTGATGCACGGCGACACGCTCTGCACCGACGATGTTGAATACCTGAAATTTCGCGAAGTAGTCAGAAACCCTCGCTGGCAAGCGGATTTTCTCGCCAAGCCGGTCGCCGAGCGCATAGAGCTTGCCCAGACGGTGCGCGCCGAAAGCGAGCAGGCCAAGAAGGTCAAGTCAATGACCATCATGGATGTGTCAGACAGCGCCGTCGAAGCGGTGCTTCGCGAGCACGCGTATCCTCGCCTGATTCATGGCCATACCCACAGGCCGGCAGTCCACCAGCACGTTGTCGACTCGCATCAATGCGAGCGAATTGTGCTTGCGGACTGGTATGAAAAAGGCTCCTATCTTGAATGCTCCGGCACCGGCTGTCGCAGTGTCGAGCTTGCTTGATGGAACCGGTTGCACTTCAACCGCAGTTCAGGGCCGCGGATCGTCGCCACTAGATCTGCGACAAACCACGGTCCAGATCGGACTTGATATCGGCGCTTGCTTCAAGGCCGACGGCAAGCCGCAGCAAGCCTTCGTTGATACCGGCTGCACTTCGAACTTCCGCGGACAGTTTCCCATGCGTCGTGCTCGCCGGATGCGTGATGGTGCTTTTTGCATCACCCAGGTTGGCGGTGATGGAAATCATCTTCGTTGAATCAATCACCTTCCACGCCTCTTTTCGCCCTCCCTTGATCTCGAAAGAAACGACGCCACCACCTGCGGATTGTTGACGCATCGCGAGGTCATGCTGCGGATGTGACGCAAGCCCGGGATAGAAAACCCGCGCTACGCGCGGATGCTGCTCCAGCCAGAGTGCGAGTTGCTGCGCACTCTGGGAGTGCGCCAGCATTCTCAAGCGGAGTGTTTCCAGACCCTTCAAGATCACCCATGCATTGAACGGGGAAAGCGCCGGGCCAGCGCTGCGCAGAAAACCAGTCATGGGGGCCTGAATGACCTCTCTTTTTCCCAATACCGCTCCGCCCAGAACACGTCCCTGACCGTCAAGATATTTCGTGGCGGAATGCACCACCAGGTCGGCACCTTGCTCAATGGGCCGTTGCAAAGCGGGCGTGCAGAAACAATTGTCGACTGCGAGGAGCGCTCCCGATTTGCGGGCAACTTCAGACAGCGCGCCGATATCGATAATCTCGGTCAAGGGGTTCGATGGTGTCTCGACGAAAAACAGGCGCGTATTTGGCCGCACTGCGGCCTGCCACCGATCCATCCGCGCCGGCTCGACGAACGTCGTTTCAATGCCAAACCGTCTCAGTAAATTATTGAACAACTGAACGGTCGCACCGAACAGACTTCTTGAAGCAACGACATGGTCACCGGCACTCATCAAACTCATCACCAAACCGAGAATCGCCGACATCCCCGAGGATGTCGAGACGCAAAACTCTGCGCCTTCCAGGGCAGCAAGCCGTGTCTCCAGCATCTGCACCGTCGGATTGGTATATCGCGAGTAAACCATCCCTTCTTCTTCGCCACTGAATCGACGCGCAGCCTCTGCGGCACTGTCGAACACGAAACTCGACGTCAGATACATCGCTTCCGAATGCTCGTTGAACTGGCTGCGTGCCGTCCCCGCGCGCACTGCCTGGGTTTCAAAATCGTATTCGTTACCAATCATTTCGTTCTTCTCCATCAAACGGCGCGCATCCCGCCATTGATCTCCCACAACAGGCATCACAATCCGGCCGCCCTGGGGCCGGGCACAAAAAAACCCGCTTGCTGGCGCTAAGCGGGTTCGTCTTGCGACGCGCTTTAGCAGTATTTATTACGCGCCCGCAAGCTGTTCATCAAATCGGCGCAATAATGCAAGTTACGAGTTGTCGGCCACATTGTCAATACGACACCAAAAGTCAGTCGCTCGTGGCAAGGTTCAGATCGAGCTGCGCCGCGTTTTCCTCGCGACGGGCGAGCTCTCTATCATTACGAAGTGCCTCGATACTGGCCAGATACTCCGGCGTGATGTCACCCGTTACGTATTCGCCACTGAAACAGGAAGCCTCGAACTGCTCTATCGCCGGATTCACCGAACGGCAATCTTCGACAAGCGCGTCCAGGTCCTGATAAATAAGCCGGTCCGCGCCGATCTCACGGGCGATTTCCGCATCACTCCTGCCATACGCAATCAACTCACTCGACGTGGGCATATCGATACCGTAGACGTTCGGGTAACGCACCGGGGGAGCGGCCGAGGCAAAGTACACCTTGCGCGCCCCGGCGTCGCGCGCCATTTGCACGATCTCGCGGCTGGTCGTTCCACGTACGATCGAATCGTCAACCAACAGGACACTCTTGCCCTTGAACTCCATTCCGATCGCGTTGAGTTTTTGCCGGACCGATTTCTGCCGAACTTCTTGTCCCGGCATGATGAAGGTTCTGCCGATATAGCGATTCTTGATAAATCCTTCTCGATAGGCCACGCCCAGGCCTTCGGAAAGCTCCATTGCCGACGGGCGGCTGGAATCAGGTATCGGCACCACCACATCGATTTCGAGATCCGCGTGCTCGCGCTTCATCTTTTCCGCAAGACTGGCGCCCATGCGCAGTCTCGTCTCATAAACCGATATGCCGTCGATCACCGAATCAGGGCGCGCAAGATACACATACTCAAAAATGCACGGACGGTAAACCGTCCGGGTTGCACACTGCCGGCTGCGAAAACTGCCGTTGAAATCGATGAATACAGCCTCACCCGGTGCCACGTCCCGGACCAGTTCGAAACCCAGCGCATCAATTGCCACACTCTCCGAGGCCACCAGGTACTCCGGACCCTGCTCGGTCCTTGCCATGCCAAAAACCAGTGGCCTTATCCCATACGGGTCACGAAAAGCAAGCAAGCCATAGCCAGCGATCATTGCAACCACCGCATATGCGCCTTTTACGCGCCTGTGAACGCCAGCGACCGCCTTGAAAATCGCCTCCGCATCCAGTTTGTAATCGGAGCAAGCCTCCTGCAGCTCGTGAGCCAGAACGTTGAGCAGGATCTCCGAATCAGAATTGGTGTTGACATGGCGAAGGTCCTGACGAAACAACTCTTCCTTGAGCTGCTCTGCGTTTGTCAGGTTACCGTTATGGCCAAGTACGACTCCGAACGGGGAGTTGACATACATGGGCTGCGCCTCGGCAAAAGAACTCGCCGAGCCAGCCGTCGGATAGCGGCAATGCGCAATGCCGGCTTCGCCTGACAAGTAGCGCATATTGCGGGTGCGAAACACGTCGCGAACCAGGCCGCCACCCTTGTGCATCTGGAAGTTGTCGCCATCGGCGGTGACAATGCCGGCGGCATCCTGGCCGCGATGCTGCAGAACCTGCAAACCGTCGTAGAGCATCTGATTCACCGGCGATTTGGTTACCGCACCAAGAAGTCCACACATGTTTGTTTCTCCAGGCCGGTCCGCTAGTGATTAACGGACTTCAGAGGCTGCACAAGAATTATTCGCATCACGGACTCATCTGCTCCTGAACGGCGGACGGCAGCCTTGGCTGCATCCATGACGCCATCGTTTCGAGCGGGTACCTGAAAAAAGCCTCTCGCCAATAGGCTTCCCGTGGTAGCGGCGTAAGACTCGCAACAAGCACCAGCACGACAGCTACAAGCACTCCCCGGGCCAGACCGAAAAACGCGCCAAGCGCACGGTCCGTACCTTTCAGCCCGGTCATCTTGACGAGTTTGGCCACCTGGAGTGATAACAAACTGAAGAGCATTACGCTCGCAACCATTACCAGAACAAAGCTGAACCCGATGCGAATCTTGGGGTGTGATATGAAATCGGATAACCACACCGCTACAACCGGTGCGCCATATTTGGCGACAACGAAAGCGCCAACCCACGAAAGCAGTGACAATACTTCACGAACCAGACCCCGAACCACGCTGATGAACATCGACACAACCAGAATCAGCAGGAACACGTAATCGAATACGGTCATTTCGGGAGAGGCCCTAGCGCAACCGGAACGCGTTACCGGAGTGCACCTGTTGCACCACCATCACTCGCCCGACCTGACGATGTCGGGTTCCCCGTATGTCAGCTTACGCGCTTTGAGCCGATCGCGCGCCTCAAGAGCCTCTGCGCGGGTAGGATAAGGGCCAACGCGTACTCGCGTGCGCTTGCCACCCGTGGTCGTCACCGTCTCCGTATACGCATCGAAGCGGTTTTCGCGAACCTTTTTCGCCAACCGGTCTGCGTTGCCGGCATCGGAAAACGCGCCCAACTGGACAACGTATTCCTGCCTGGACGACGACCTGGTGGCCTGCTTGGTTTTGGGTTTGCTTTCAACCGGCTGTTTAGCCACTACTGGCGCCGGTTTCGGAGCGGCACTCGTCTCCGGTTTCGAAACTGAACCGGGCGCTTGCGCCGCCTCCGGCTGCTCGTCAATCGCTCTGAATCGCAGCGGTTCGGCAGGAACTACGGCTGGCTCCTCCGTCCCGGTCGGCAGTTCGGTTGCGACCGGGGGAGGTGGGATATTAATCGCAATATCCTCCGATATCGGTTTGGGCTCGTTGTCGAGAATCATCGGCAGAAAAACGACAACAGCCAATACCAGGGCAATCGCGCCAACAAGACGCCGCCGGGCCCGCTTTCTAAACTGAAGTTCTTCGTTGCTGATTGCCTTCGCCATGACTTATGCCGATCCGATCAGCACCTGGCCTGTGAATTCAATGTGTCACTCGATTCCAAGGCTTGGCTTACCGTGTAGAACGATCCGAAGAGCAGGATTCTATCATCCTCCCGTGCCGCCTCCCGCGCTGCGGCAAGACCGCTCGCGACATCTGCGAACACATCCACCGGTACTTTTGCCTGCTGTTGCAGGAGAATGTCTTTGACCGTCGTCGCCGTTGCCGCTCTGGCAACGGGCAGGTCACATACGAACCATCGGTCGACCTGGCCAGACAGTGCCAATGTGATCTCCCCTATCTGTTTGTCCTTCAGTACCGCAAAAACGGCAAACGTACGGCCCGACCCCGGCATTTGCCGGATGTTGTTGGACAGGGCACGTGCCGCTGCCGCGTTGTGCGCAACGTCAAGAATGACGAGCGGCTTTCCTGGCAGCACCTGAAATCGCCCGGGGCAGTGGGCATGAATCAGTCCATTGCGCAGCGACCCCATGTCAACCGGAAGGCGCGACTGCAGAAGCCACACGCACTCCAGGGCAGCAGCCGCGTTGTCGAGCTGGCAAGAACCCCTGAGCGCCGGGAACGGCAAACCGGTCTTCTTCCCCGCGCGATTCCAGAAATGCCAGGCCGTATCGGCGTTTGCGTGACCGAAGTCGCGGCCGATCAGATGTAAATCCGCACCCACGGCGCGCGCATGGGCTACAAGCGAAGCCGGCGGATCTTCGTCGGCGCATACCGCAGGAATACCACCACGAAAAATGCCGGCTTTCTCCCGACCAATCGCCTCCCGGTCGGGGCCCAGAAATTCGATATGGTCAACACCGACACTGACAACGACCGAGCACGCGGGCTCGAACGCGTTAACGGCATCGAGTCGCCCGCCCAAACCGACCTCAAGTACAGCCAGTTCGACCTCACGGGTGCAAAAAATGACTTGAGCCGCCAGCGTGCCGAACTCAAAGTAGGTAAGCGAAATCTCACCTCGCGCCTGGTCGACGCGCTCAAAGGCGTCAACAAGTTCCTCGTCACCGACTTCACAGCCATTCACTCTGACGCGCTCGTTGTACTTCATCAGATGCGGAGAGGTATACAGCCCGACGCTATAGCCGGCCCGGCAATAGATTGATTCGAGTACGGCACAGGTAGAGCCCTTGCCGTTGGTTCCGCCCACCAGAACGCAGGGGAAATCCGGTTTCAAACTCAAGCGGTCGCGCACCGCAGCGACCCGTTCCAGACCCATCTCGATTTCTACCGGATGAAGGCGCTCAAGCCGGTCAAGCCAGGCGGAAAGAGTTCGGGACATGTGATTGGCGCTACAGAAAGGTTCGCACGGCGTTCACAACG
>Ga0307378_10002291_pt1 | contig 29687 bp, 24 predicted proteins | sample UN1MG_FD_202238 | JGI IMG/M metagenome (GOLD analysis project Ga0307378, IMG submission 202238) | Soil microbial communities from Risofladan, Vaasa, Finland - UN-1 | ecosystem: Environmental > Terrestrial > Soil > Coastal area > Acid sulfate soil | place: Finland: Risofladan, Vaasa | collected... | reverse complement strand
CGTCTCGATTTCAAAAAAGGGTACATTGACATTACAGACATCGGTGGTATCATCACCGCCACTCGGTAAACGTCCCCAATAAAAACAACGTCCTTATCTTTTGCAGGTTTTGCCTCTACGAAGTTTTAAGTATGCTCGTTCTTTTTCAAACTTAGGGAATTCTGGCCCAGTTTGAAATTGATACCTGCTCTTGTCTTTAGTAGAGAGTTTTCCCTCTGTTCTATATAATATAAGCTGAGCTACACAGAGAAAAGGATACAGAACCAAGGGTATTTCTCCTTCATTTACGAGTTCTAAAGTCACACACCCCTTAAATAAAGGTTCAATTTGAGTTGCTGTGGCTATAATCAATCCTGTTCTGCCCCATGTTGATCGTCCACAGATAATTGCTGAAATGTTATCAGGTAAAGCTATATATTCCTTAGTTGCGCCAAGAACAAGCTGGCTTGGATGGAGGACGAACTTGTCGACATCGCTTATTCGAACTTTTTCCTGATACTTGTGAACATTCTTTGATATATCTCCTGCGTCTGCAATATCCATACACGGCAAAGAAACTTTCCTGAATACAATGAATTCATTACCAAGATGTAAATCGACAGAAGATTTACCTATCTGACTTATCTTAAGCGGAGTAATAATCAAACCGCTTCCGTCCTTGCCCTTCTGCAGTTCTTCTAATATTACGTTTTTCGTTAAGACTGACATTGCTGACTCTTTTTAATAGTCTCAATATCCTCACAAGCCTTCAAGATTAACCTCGACAAAGTTTTGTATGTCATGACTCTTTCATCCGCTTCATCCGCATTAAATTTTTCCTGCCAATATGTTTCATACATCCATCCCGATATAAGGATAGCAGGTATTGCTGCTGGATGGGTGTTGTAAATTCCTTCTTGTTCATTAATTTCAGCTACTGATTCATTAGGCGGAATGCCATTTTCTAAACGCCCTACAAGTTTTGGAATTTGACTAAGAGTCTTTTCGTCATGCCATTTCAAAACATCTTGCGTATTATCTTTCACGAAATCTACGGCATCCAAAATGAGATTTTGAACCTCTTGATATGCTATTTTGGCAAGTGGATGCTTCTTGACCAAATCCTCACCCTCTTTTTTCTCTACAAGGCATTTGATTTCAAGCATATCTTCTTTAAAGCATCTTACGATATCGTTGTTTTTGATTTCAGAATACACATGGTCCAGTTTACACAATTTGTCTTCTATGAAATTATCCCAGACAATCTCAAAGCGATACTGCCATGATGGGTAAAAATGATTATCTGGATCAGGTCTATCGTTTTTTGGTGAACATGCTGAAAAAGCCTTCATAGCTAAGATAGCTGCTGGGCCGAAGATTTCGACACAGGCCATATCACTTAGGAGCTCTTCTGTAGCACGACACCACGCAGTGTGAGTTACGTTAGTCATACTGTCTATTCGGTCTCTTTTTTTCGTAAATGAATTTTCAGAAGCTCCTGTCGTAGCGAATTTCTCGTAATTTTTAGTAACTTCGCCTGTAATATTTGTGAGGACGTTTTGGTTGTGTCTATTAATAAATTCGGAACATCGAGGATGAAATATCTCATGACCAACAACAGCATGCCACAGTACATTAGTTTTATGAAGCCTTGGGAAAGAAAGCACATAGTATGGATAAGGTGCTATGGTCTCACTTTTGGACCAGCAAATTCCATAATTATACTGATTTTCACAATAGATCAACAACTTCTGATTAGGAACGATTTGCTGAAAGAGTCTTTCGACACAATGAACAAAACTCCATGGCACATTTTTTGTTTGAGCCTTGTAAAGCCAATTTAGAAATTTAGTGTCTTCTCTGACCAAGGGAATATGAATCTTCGTAATTAATTTTTGAAGGCTCTGCTCGACAATTTTTTCATCCTGATCATTTGCATCTTCCATTATTTTGGATAGAGTCTCCTCATATCCTTTTAGCTTCTCGAAAAGATCAATAATTAATTCACGACACGTTTCGCTAGGATAGTTGGGAACAGAAAGCTTATTCAGTTCGTTACGATAACTTTCTATCTCATTTTCGATTTGATAGTAAACTCTCGTTAGATCAGATGGTGTCACTGTTATACTCTACTATGTATCATATTTGATGAGAATAAGATTCAGTAACTGGGTCTGCCTGCTTCATCAATTCTCCAGCTAGCTCATGGAAAAATCTATAAGCGTTGTTTGCTGTATCGATGTCATTTTCCGAACTAAGCTCTTTGATTTGTTCTTTTCTTATTTTTTCCAATAAGTCTCTATAACTTTTCAACGTGGCGACTACTTTTTTGTACATCCCTACTTCGCTTGGTCCTGAGTTGATATATATATTAGTTGACCATACAAGAGGTGTTAACGTTCCGGTAAACTCACTTGATTCCGGTTCTCCACAGATGATAGCTCCACCGTTTTGTGCTTCTTCCAAGAATCCGATCCCATTTTTCAAAGCTTCATCAACATCAAAAGGTAAAGGTTTATTCTTAGTTAATCTGTACAAAACACTTTCAACAGCCACAGCCATAGCAGCAGAATCAATAATATTCCATCGCTCAACCATCGCATTATCATTCATGGTCTATCCTTTCGAAATGAATTGAATTCATGTAATATCATTGTATACAGACCAAAAACAAACAAGTAAATTATTTAGTTTAAGCAAATATTCTTTGCCTGCCATGACTAAATAACCAAAAATTAATGGGGTCAGGGAGAATTAAAGGTGTCCGGTAACAATTTCTGGATCTTCCCTTCTTTTGCCCAACAATGATTATACATGACGGTAACCGGCTTCTGTGCTCTGTACAAAAACAATTATTATTGAGAGCCACAAGTCTAAGATGTCTCGCTCCGTTGCTCTTCTAATATTAATATACGCTGTACCGCCGGATTTTTCAAGGAAAAATCAAGAAATCTAAATGTAAATCCGGGGCAACCTTACTCATTTCACCCTTTCATTGAGGTCCTTTTTTATCTCGCACAGGGTGTTTAAACAGATGCTTCAAAAACGCATTTTCCGGCATCCATAATTTCTATAATATCAAAATCCTGTCTGCTCGACACGGATTTTTAGGAAAAAGGCAAAGTAACGAGGATATGGTTCAAGCCATGCCAGATGAGTCTGGCCAACCCGCTGTCTGGCGTGCCCGGTGGGACTTTTGGGAGGTATGCGCTTTACGTATATGCTTTTTCTTGTGATAATTTTTGTGAGCCGTGGTTGTGAAGGCGGGATTCGGTGCGATTTTTGCACAGCATTATGAAACACTTTTCAAAGTCAGCCCTACCTATATCCGGTCTCGAAGGCCGTCACATTTCCGATGGTTTTATGGAACCGGCGGCATTTTGCGTAAATTGGGGAAAAAATACGCAAAAAAGTGTTTGTTGACCGGCCGCAATGTTGTAAAATGCAGTTATGCGGTAGTCGTGAAAGAGTCTTTAGAAAGGCTTGCTTTCCGGCGAGGAGTTGCGCATCATTAAAAGAGTGTATTTGTACCCGGAGGGCGGGTCTATGTGTGTGGTCGAAGGTATGGTCAAATCTAACTTTTTCGAAGGAGGAATATCATGTGTGGAAAATTCTTTTCTCCGGCTGCTCTGGTTTTAGTGTTGGCCCTGGCCGGTTACACCCGGGCGGGCCAGGATCCCGTGGCGCACTATCAGTTCGAGGGCACCAACGACTTCAGCAACACCGGCACCAACACCGCCGCTATCACAGGCGAGCCGAAAGGTGGTGCACAAATCATCTTGGATGAGGACAGAGGTTCGCATGTCCTGAGCCTGGCTGCCGATGGCGACTATGTGTACTTTGACAGGAGCTGGCAGGGCATAGTCGATACGGAAATAACGGTCGCGGCCTGGATAAAGACAAGCTCGGTGAACTCGAACGGTAGTATCGTTGCTCTCGGGTACGCCTGGAGACTAAACGGCGGTCCAGATGGTAATGTCGCATTTCAAGTGATGAACACGAGTCCGGTACCCGGGGCTATCGGAACCATTCCCGTGGACGACGGCAAGTGGCATCACGTGGCCGGGGCGTATGACGGGACGGAGTACAAACTGTACATCGACGGCAGGACGAATGTCTCGGTCGCCTCTTCGGGAGTTCTGCTGGGTGGTGCTACTGCGTATTACGGAACCATCGGCGCCCATTACAAGAGAAGCGACGGCGCCCCAAAAAACTTCTTCAACGGCTTGATTGATGATGTCCGCATCTATGACAGGGTTTTGTCCGAAGATGATATACTTGAGATTACCGGTTTCGCAGGAGTGAAGGCGGTCGAGCCGAGTCCGACTGACGGCCAACAGTTGGATGTGGCAGAAGGCGTGGTTCTTAGCTGGAAGCCGGGAGTAGAGGCCGAAAAACACGATGTGTACTTCGGAGTCAGTCTTGATGATGTGACCGCTGCTGATACGACAACCGACCCCGGAGGCGTCTATAAAGGGCGCCAGGATCCCAACCAGTATGCTGTCGGTATGACCCTCGAGTTCGGGAAAACCTACTACTGGCGCATTGATGAAGTGGGCGGCCCACCCAGTTTTACGATACACAAAGGCGACGTCTGGCAATTCACCGCGGAGCCTCTTGGCTATCGAATACCTGGTTCAGCCATAACAGTCACGGCTTCCAGCTCGCTTCTGGACAGTACGGGGCCTCAGAAAACCATCGATGGCTCCGGCCTCAACGGCGACCTGCATTCGACAGATATGGATGATATGTGGCTGAGCAATTTCGGGGGGCCCCAGCCGACCTGGATTGAATTTCAGTTCGATAAGGCTTACAAACTCCACGAGATGTGGGTCTGGAATCAAAATCAGGTGGTCGAGAGCTCAATCGGTTATGGATTCAAAGATGTCTCCATTGAATACTCGAATGACGGCATCAGCTATACGACATTGGGAACTACTCATGAATTTGCCCAGGCGCCCGGCACGCCCAACTACGCACACAATACTACCGTTGACCTGAGCGGCGCAACAGCGAAGTACGTCAGGCTTACGGCCAACAGCAACTGGGGAGGCTGGCTTAGCCAGTACGGTCTCAGTGAGGTTCGCTTTTTCTATATACCTGTGCGTGCCAGAGAGCCCCGACCAGCCGACGGTACAAAAGGTGCGGGCCCTGATCTGGTGCTTGGCTGGAGAGCGGGAAGAGAAGCTGCCACGCACAATGTGCACATAGGCAGCAGCAGAGAAGCAGTGTTGGATGGTACCGCTTATGCCGGCTCAGTGACCGAAGCCAGCTATGATGCCGGGGCGCTCGACTTGAGCCAAACTTATTTCTGGCGGATCGATGAGATCGACGAGGCCCAAAGCCCTCCGCTGGAAGGGAACCTCTGGAGCTTTACGACACCAAACTATTCGATCGTGGATAATTTCGAGTCCTACAATGACCTTAACCCTGAAGTAACCGGGAGTAACAGGATATTCTACACATGGATGGACGGTTTGGGGACTGCTACAAACGGAGCTATCGTTGGTTATGATAATGCTCCTTTCGCCGAGCAGAGCATTGTTCACGGCGGCGATCAGTCGATGCCGCTGTTTTACAACAACAACTTCAAGCATTCAGAGGCAGAGCGTACGCTGAGCCCACCCCGGGATTGGACAAAGAACGGCATTCAAGCATTGTCACTAAACTTCTACGGCGATCCTAACAATGCCGTAGAGCAGTTGTATGTGAAGATCAACGGTTCCAGGGTCGTATATGACGGTGATCCTGCCGCTATCACAAAGGGTGCCTGGACGCGTTGGAACATCGACCTTGCGTCGTTCGGCGCGGACCTGGCCAATGTCACGACGCTTGCCATCGGCTTTGGCGACGAGACGAACCCGAGAGCCGGCGGTTCGGGCGTGGTGTACTTCGACGACATCAGGCTGTATCGCCTGGCTCCTGAGCCTCCCGTAGAGAGATGGTTTGAAGCAGAAGCGGCGGACAGCATCACTGCACCCATGGAGATTTATAACGATCCGCGTGCATCGGGGGGGCAGTACATCGGGACTCCCGAGAACTCCGGCGATGAGACGGAGAATCCGCCGCCCTATGGTGTGGCCAGCTACAATTTCACCGTGCCGGAGGGGATCTACAAAGTCCTGCTGCGCGTGATAGTTATCGGCGGCGCTGATTCATTCTGGGTCCGAATTCCCGGTGCCGCCTGCGACCCGGGGACTTTTAGAGATACCGACTGGATCAAGTTTAACGTAATAGACAAAGGAGAGAACTGGCACTGGGATGAGGTTCACAGCAACAGTCACGGCAACGAGATTGTAAAATTCACGTTGTCGGCCGGCGAGCACACACTGGAGATCGCGCGTCGCGATGCCAGCACATCTCTGGATTGTATTCTGATTACCAACGAGCTGGACCTCGACCAAAAGTCGCTGCCCAACGTGATTCCGTAAACGACTGGAAAACCGTGAGAAAGCATGAAAGGGGCTGTTCCAAACGAGTTTGGAACGGCCCCTTTGTTTCTGGCATGGAGTCAGACCGTCGCTTTGGCTATTTTCCGCATTGTCTGCGGTATTCCCTGAGACTCATTCCCGTCTGCCGCCTGAAGTATCGGGCGATGTGATCGAGCGGATCGAATACTTTTTTAGGTTATGCATCAATAATCACGGACGATTACACCATCTTTTCCAACCATATACCGGTCTGAGCTTCGGATTTTTAAGTTGTAGACCTTGCCGACAAAAGGCGTTGCTCTGGTTGTCACACTTTTTATAGTGACAACGCCGTTTAATGTTTTCAATCTCTGGCCGCTTCTTAAATCTTGTGCCGCGATCCACCGTCCGGAGTCGAGCATGAAACAGTGTGCATCTACAACACTGATGCGATTTCCATTTTCGAGCACAATATCGCGGCATTCAAATGCGCCCATGTGCTCTTCAATTCTTTCAATTTGCCCGAAGGCCGCTGTCGGCACGGCGCATCCGTGCCTGCCGACAGTCTGGCCTTCGGCAACTTGCGAGATTTGCACAACCGCCCCGTTCCACCAGACATCAGTATCGGCGGGAAAACACGCTCTGCCTTTGGGCGGGGGCATCCCCCCGGTTCCCAGCACGATTTTGACATTGGTCGCTCCGGCCTCGGTGCTAATAGATCCAGATAACCACCGTCCATTATCTCCTTTAATGTTCGCTATGACTTTAACTTGGCCTTCAAATATTCCATCGGCCTTGAAACGCCCGTGTTCGTCAGTTTCCGAATTAATGCCAGCCTGACCTTTGCCGGTACAGTAGAGTCCGACATTAGGCACCGGTTTACCATTTGCATCAACCACGATACCCGAAACAGAGAATTGACCTCTTGCCAGCACTATTGAACCTAAATCTAAGCGATTATCACGGGCATCGCCGGTATTAAATTCGAATTCGGTTGGACGATAGTGTATGAGTCTTGCATAAAAACTATATTTATATCCAATAGGTAAGGCTCTGAAAGTGAATTTTCCTTCCGCATCGGTTTTCATACCGAGTGGGGGAATAATCGCACGCCAGTCTGAACCTTGAAGTGCGGTTCCAACTATAGCGCCTTCCAGTGCTTTTCCATTGGCATCTACAACTTTACCATTGACTATCACACCGGGTTCGAGCTTGACGTCCAGTGCATTTGTGTCTTCAACAATTTTCACGGCCGCGGCGAGATTCCGCTCTACGTGCCGTACCAACAAATAGTGTTCTTCTGAGTCCGAGCTTCGAGAGGGTGTCGTCGGAGTTGGCCGCCTCCCTAACAAATAGTGTTCTTCTGAGTCCGAGCTTCGAGAGGGCTTGTATGCCTCGAAATGCCCTTTGGCATACATACGCAATCCCCAAACTCTACTCGGCCATATGTGCATCTCGACGTCATCAATTGGCATACCCGCATGGTCCCGCACTACCCCGGCAATAATCAAGCCGTCATTAGATTGGACTTTGGGCTTTTGTTCCAGGGTAGTTATTGCCTCTTCAGTTTCTTTTGGTAGGGTAATTTCCATGACTTCCTTGTCATCGTTGGTACTACTTGTAAATACAACGCGAAAACCGAGCAAATCGCTTTTAAAGCCGGGACTACGAGTTGCGGACCGGCATTGATTAGATTTCATGCGCCAGTTGCCGCCGCGAATTACATGGCCCATGTATTTCATGAATTTGGAAGCAAGCTCTGCTTCATGGACACTTTCGGCGACCTTATAACCACCCAGCAATGAATACTGATCAGAGCACAATTCTGAGACATTACCATACATATCATACAAGCCCCAGGCGTTAGGCTTCTTTTGACCTGCCGGATGTGTCTTATTGTCGTTGTTGCCGTAGTACCAGGCATACTTGTCAAGTTCTGAGTAATTCGGGTCGTCACCATAGTAGAATCGAGTCTGCGATCCCGCCCGACAGGCGTATTCCCACTCCGCCTCGGTGGGCAGGCGAAATCTCTTGCCAAGCTTCTTACAAAATTCGACTGCTTCTTCCCAGGAAACATAGTACATTGGATATTCGGGGCCCTCTCCTTTCAAGCGCCAGGGAATAACGAACTTGTCGCGCTGCTGGCTTACCGTTGTTCCCATCACCGCCTTCCACTGGGCCTGCGTTACTTCGTACCTGCCCATATAGAACGGTTCAGTGATTTGAACCTGGTGAACCGGTCCCTCGTTATCATTTCTGTCTTTTTCCAAGGAGGGCGAGCCCATGTAGAAACTGCCGGCTGGGATCCGAACGAATTTCATTGTTGGCCCATCTCCCTCGTTCTCTGGCGCGCGCTCATAACCGGCCGCCAACATTGCTACTGTCACGACGAGGACTGCATATCTGAGACTTCTTGAGTTGAACATGATCTGTCCTTTCTAAATTGACCGATGCTCTTTAGTTTTTGCGGCTCCATTAAACAATGACGCACGGCGGGTCCAAAAAATCAAGACTTTTTTTATTAAAATCCGAGCCCTGCGGGATGGGCAGGTTCTCCGCCGTAAGCTGTTCTCCATAAGGCGTCCAGAGAGCTGTGGAATGTCTATGCGGTTCATTGTCCAAATAAAACTTGCCTTAAATTCAGCAACAATTAGCTATTCCTCTATAAGTGCATAAGGCATAAGAGCCCAGGACTGTAGTTTTTGCCGACTATTCACTATATAAAGCGTTTGTGGGTTGCTAAAATTTGATAAAAATTTGCTAAAAAAGCAAAATATTTGAAAAAAAGGAGATTTTAGAATTTATAAATTATGCCCTATACATCACGCTGCTAATCATTGGCAGGAGCGGCTTTCTTCATTTTTTGTGGTTTTGGGGTGGATTTTGGGGGGGAGGCATATTTTTTTGTAAAAAGTGTTGCTTTGCGGTTGTGAATCGGATATAGTTCTGCGATTGAAATATGGTTCGACAAGCTCACCATCTTGAGCGAAGTCGAAGAATTGCTCTGTCGCACGGGGTAGAAAAAAGAAGATTAAAGGTCAAAAAGTAAAAATACTGGAATTCAAAAATTTTTATTTTTGATATTTGATTTGATTTTGGGGTCAGCAGTCTCACGGCGTGGTTGACTCAAGCCTCCGGCGGGGCCAAATCGGGTCCATGTGGGATCTCCGTGACGATTTGAAAGATAAAATATTAAAATGTAAAAATAAGAGTTTTGGAATCCCTTCGGGATGACTTTTAAGTTTTGCAATTTTATCTTTGATTTTTAAGTTTCGCGTTACCCGATGGTGTAATTGGTAACACATGGGCTTTTGGTGCCCACGTTCCAGGTTCGAGTCCTGGTCGGGTAGTTAAGAAATTTAGAAATCAGAGATAAAATTGCAAAACAGAAAAAGATTTTATGACTGAACGAGTAGCGATAATCTTAGCAGCAGGTATCAGCACGAGAATGAACACCAAGCTGGCAAAGGTGCTTCACGAAGTATGCGGGCGGCCTATGCTGGCTTATGTGCTCGATGCATGCAGGAAAGTTGGTATAACAAGGATATATGTCGTGGTCGGATTCTCCGCTGAGCAGGTGAAAGAGCGGTTCGCCGATTCCAAAGATATTGTCTGGGTTCAGCAGGACGAGCAATTGGGAACGGCCAATGCAGTTTTTTGCTGTAAGGAACATCTTAAGGATTTTGAAGGCGAAACGCTGATACTCTGCGGCGATGGGCCTTTAATTCGAGCCCAGACCCTGAAAACGCTGATAGAAAAACACGAGTCGGGACAATCGGCGGCGACGTTGGCAACGGCGGTTCTCGATGACCCCACAGGCTACGGGCGAATAATCAGGGACTTATACGGCAATATCCAGGGTATCATTGAGGATAGTGATTGCACAGAAGCGCAATTAGCTATTAAAGAAATCAACCCGAGCAATTATCTGTTCAATAATAAGATTCTTTTTGAGGCGATAGAAGAGGTCAAACCTGACAATGTTAAAGGAGAGTATTACCTGACAGATGCGGTCTCCGGTATCATAGCGACTGGTCATAAGGTAATGGCCGTTACTGCCGTGCAGCCTGACGAGGCTATCGGCATCAACAGCAGGGCACAACTCAGCGCTGCGAGCAAAATTATGCAGCGAAGGATTCAGCGGCGGTTAATGGAAAATGGAGTAACTATAGTTGACCCTGCCAATACATGGATTGATGCAAGGGCACAAATCGGACAGGACACCGTGATTGAGCCGTTCACGTACATCCACGGCGAGGTCGAAATCGGGCCGGAATGCCGAGTCGGACCATTCGCTTATCTAAGAGGTGGTACAGTCTTGAAAAAAGATGTTATATTAGGCGTTTATACCGAAATTAAGAACTCGACTTTGGACGATGGTGTTCGGGCCCGGCACCACAGCTATATAGGCGACGCCACTGTGGGAAAAAATGTGAACATAGGAGCCGGCTCGATAACATCAAATTTTGACGGCGAAAAGGTAAACAGGACAATAATAGGTAACAACTGCTATATCGGTTCCGGCGCCATACTTATAGCGCCGCTCGAGTTGAAAGACGGCTCGAACGTAAGTGCCGGTACGGTGGTTTCACAGGAAAGTATTAATGAATTGGGCGGAAAGGCCAAGACAGATGTTTCTGAATGATAACCTAAAGATATTCTCCGGCAGCAGCAATCCGAAATTAGCCAGTGATGTTTGTAACTATTTAGGGATTCCGCTCGGGGGCACAAAGATCGACAGGTTTCCGGACGGCGAAAAGGTCATCAGGGTGGAAGACGATGTTCGCGGTAGAGACTGCTTTGTGCTGCAGTCAACATGTGAGCCTGTTGATGAGCATCTGGTCGAGCTTTTAATTTTTTTAGACTGTCTGCGAAGGGCCAGTGCAAAGCGTATAACAGCGGTTATTCCCTACTTCGGTTACGCACGCCAGGACAGAAAAGACGAGGGGCGAGTGCCGATTACCGCCAAACTCGTGGCGAATCTTATCACAACCGCCGGAGCCGATAGAGTCCTGGCGATAGACCTGCACGCACACCAGTTACAGGGATTCTTCGACATACCGGTTGATCACTTGACAGGTGAGCTGGTATTGAGCAAATATTTTTGGGATATGAAGATAAGCGATCTAACAATAGTCTCACCGGATGTTGGTAATATGAAGATTGCGTCCAGATACGCAGTGAACCTTGGCGGAGATCTGGCGATCGTACATAAAAGACGCCTCAGCGGCAGCAAAGTGCAAGCTCAGGAGATCATCGGTGATGTCCGAGACAGAAATATCCTGATGTGCGATGATATTATTGCCACTGCCGGTACAGTCTGCAGCGCGGCCATTCTATTAAAGGAACGTGGAGCCCAGAAAATATATGTAGGTTGTACGCATGGCGTTTTCGCCCCACAGGCATTAGACCGCCTGGCCCAGGCGCCGATTGACCAGGTCGTGGTTACAGATACGATACCCCTAAACACAACATCCAAAAAGATCAGCAATATCAAGGTTCTAAGCGTGGCATCCATGTTGGGTGAAGCGATAAAGAGAATTCACAGAAATGAGTCGGTTAGCAGCCTGTTTAACAGTATGTGAGCCGGCCCTGGTAAAAATTCGGACAAAAGTTTCTAATTGAAGAGATGAAGAAAACATTGTGACGGACGAAAAGATTCATAACTCGAAAAACAGTTATTCGCGCCGGGCTTTCCTGGAGAAAGCCGGTACCGGCATGTTCTTTGCCGGAGCATCGGGGCCTCTGGCGTCGAATCTTTACGCCGCAAATGCCCCCGCCCCGGATCCGGGGACATATAAACCGCTCGAAACAGACAGGAAAGTCCGCATCGGAGTTGTCGGCGGCGGATTTGGCGCTTCTTTTCAATGGCACCTTCACCCCAACTGCATTGTGCATGCAGTAAGTGACCTGCGTCCGGACCGTCGCGACACACTGATGAAGGTTTACAAGTGCAACCGTTCTTATGAGTCTCTTGAGAAACTTATCCTCGACAAGGAGCTTGACGCGGTCGCGGTGTTCACGGGCGTTCCGGACCACGCTCGCCACTGCATCTCTGCTATGAACGCCGGCAAACACGTAATATGCGCGGTGGCAGCCTGCTTTACATTAGAGCAGGCCGAGCAGCTAAGAGAAGTGAAGGAGCGCACCGGCCTGAAATATATGATGGCTGAAACCAGCTACTATCGCCTGTACACTATTGCGGCCAGAGATCTTTACAGGCAGGGGGCTTTCGGTGAGCTGTTCTATAGTGAGGTCGAATATTATCATCCCGTCGACGATGCGTTCAAGAAGCGATACTGGACATACAACGGCCAGCGAACATGGCGATACGGCTATCCTCCCATGCACTATCCGACACATTCGACAGGTTTTCTCGTTGGCGTTACCAAAGAGAGGCTTACCGAGGTATCCTGTCTTGGCCTGTGCGCCCCTGAAATGGAAGGCTACGGTGTCGGAGAAAACCAGTATGACAACCCGTTCAATACCGGGGTGGCATTAATGAAAACCGACCGTGGTCATATATGTCGCTGTAACAAAGTCAATGCCGGCACAAATGCGGGTGAACGAGCCCAGTGGTTCGGGACCAGGATGAGCTTTTTTATGCCCGGCTCGGTCAGTGGTCAACCTTTTCGCATGCATGGCCCACAGGCACCAAAATGGACGCAGCTGCCCGATTATTTACAAAGGTTGCCGAAATCGATGCGTGTGAAAACCGGCCACGGTGATTCGCATACTTTTCTGACGCATGAGTTCATAGCCGCGATTGTCGAGGACCGTGAACCTGCGATTGATATTTACGAATCACTGGCAATGACAGTCCCGGGAATTGTTGCTCATCAGTCGGCATTAAAAGGTGGCGAACAACTGAAAGTGCCCAGTTTTGATCGTAAGAACAGTTAGTATGAACAGAATCAAAGTAATATTGTTATGTGAGTAAGATTTAGCTTCGATTTGAAGTGAGGAAATTATGGTAAAAACTTTGCTATTAAAGGCAGAAATTCGAGAACAAATCGGCTCAAAGGCCGTCCAAAAGGTGCGCCAGCAGGGCAGAATACCTGCTATTGTTTACGGCCATAAGCAGCAGCCTGTAGCTGTTTCGCTGGATGCGCACAACTTCGTCGAAGGACTGCATCACGGGCATCGACTAATGGATGTCCAAATCGGAACAAAGAAAGAGAAGATGATTGTTAAAGAGCTGCAATATGACTACCTGGGAAAAAACATCATTCATGCAGATCTGATGCGAGTTGACATGACAGAAGCGATCAAAGTAACAGTACCTATTGAGCTCAAAGGAACTGCAAAGGGAACGTATGAAGGCGGTATTATCGAGGAACATGTAGACCATCTGGAAATCGAGTGCAAAGTAACAGACATTCCGAAAACGATCGTAGTCTCGGTAAAAGAGATCAATGTTGGTGACGCCCTGCATGCCAGTGACATTGAGCTTCCGGATGGAATAAAACTGATAAGCTCTCCCGAGACGCTTATTGTTACATGTCATCTGGTTGCCGCTGCCAAGACTACCGAGCAGGTGGAGGAGGAAATGCCGGCTGCTCCTGAGGTCATTGGCGAACAGATGCAGCCGGAGGCTGAAAAAGAACAATAAGCCAGGCTGGGTATAAGTAAACTATGGACGATATGAAAATGGTCGTCGGGCTGGGTAATCCGGGCGAAGAGTATATTGATACCAGGCACAATACCGGTTTTAAAGTAGTTGATTCGCTGGCTGAAGCATTAGAAATAAAGGTTAAAAAGAGGAAATTCGGAGCTCGTTTCGGCTCGGGCGAATTTGCTGATAAGAAGTTAATATTGTTAAAGCCCTGGCAGTTTATGAACCGCAGCGGTCAGGCGGTTGCCACGGCGGTTGGGTTTTACAAGCTCAAAGTCGGTAGCTTGCTTGTGATAACCGATGATATGGATCTTGAGCCGGGCAGGATTCGAATGAGGGCCAATGGCTCAGCCGGAGGCCATAATGGGCTGGCCGATATTATCGAGAAGCTCGGTACAAATGACTTTGCTCGCTGTCGAATAGGCATCGGTCAAAGCGGTGAACAAGAGGCTGTAGATTATGTCCTCGATAAACCCATAAAGGCCGAGAAGCCGCTGTTGGCTACGGCAATAGAAAGGGCGAGGGATGCAGTGTTGTGCTGGATCGAATACGATATCGAGAAGGCAATGAATAAGTTTAATAGTTTTAATGAATGACCGTTGTGCGTTATGTGGATGGCAACGAGCCAAATACCCAATACGTAATTTAGCGGGAGGTAATTAGCTTGGAAACTGTGGCAAAGAACAATTTATATGAAGGTATGTTTCTTGTCGATTCGGCCGAAGCCGGATCAGATTGGGACGGAGTTAACGAGGCTATAAGAAAGATACTCGAAAGGGCCAATGCCGAGATTGTCTCGATAAGAAAATGGGACGACAGAAGGCTCGCCTACGATATCAAAGGCAAAGCCAGGGGCACGTATATCCTTTGTTATTTCAAGGTCGATGGCCAAAAAATCCAGGGCATCGAAAAAGGGGTCCAGCTCTCAGAGAAAATTATGCGAGTCCTGATTCTCAACGCTGAGTTGATGACGGCAGAGGATATCGAGAAAGATACTCCCGCCGCCAAGACTGAACAGGAAAAGGAACAACAACAAACTACTAATGAGGCGGACCAGGATGCTGAAGCTCATCAGACAAGCGAACAACAAGAGGTGCAGACAGCAGAAGAAGCTGTTTTGACGGAAGAAGCCGTTACAGCAGAGCAAACCGAGCCGGCAGAAGAAGTCGATATCGCAAAGGGAGCTGAGCCCGCTGAAGAAATCAGGCGGAGCGAAGAAGCTGAAGACTCACAAAAGTCGCAACAGGAAATGATAGCGGATGACTAAAGCAGAAAGAAGAGTTTAAGTATGGCTAATTTTAATAAAGTTATGCTGATGGGCAATCTGACCCGTGACCCGCAGTTGTCATACACCCCGAACCAGACGGCGGTCGTTGACTTCGGGCTGGCGACAAACCGCAGATGGACGGGACAGGATGGCAGTCAGCGGGAAGAAACCTGTTTCGTGGACTGCCGGATGTTTGGCAGGAGAGCGGAGGTCGTCAACAAGTACTGTAAGAAGGGAAATCCTCTATTTGTCGAGGGTCGCCTGACTTTCGATAGCTGGGAGGCACAGGACGGCTCGAAACGCAGTAAATTAAGGGTTACTGTTGAGAACTTCGAGTTTATCGGCGGCGGAGGCCTCGGCGGTGCCGACCAAATGGGAAAAAGTGTAAGCAGTGCAGGTCCGGGAGAACAGCAGCAGGCAAGTGGAGATGATATACCGTTTTAATCTCGCATTGCGCCGTGCGTAATGCGTATTGTGAACAACAAAACGCAATAGGCAATGCGGTATACAAAATACGATATAAGAGGTAAAGAATGGCAAGAAACATTAATGACAGAAGAAAACCAGGCTATGTAGGAGCCCGCGAACAGACACAATGCCGCTTTTGCAGAAGAGGCATAAAATACGTTGACTATAAAGACATCAATACCCTGCAGAAGCTTCTAACCAATCGCGGCAAAATATACTCACGTAAGCGCAGTGGAAACTGCGCTGGCTGTCAAAGAAAAGCTAAAACGGCCATCAAACGCGCCAGGTATATGGCATTGCTGCCGTTTACTGCTTGATTATTGGCTCGTGACTCGATTCACAAGATACGAGGGATGAAATATGAAGGTTTTACTTTGTGAAGATATTAACAGACTCGGCTGGCTTGGAGATGTTGTCGAAGTCAACGAAGGATATGCGAGAAATTATCTGCTGCCGCAGGGTCTGGCAAAGGTTGCAAACGAGGCCAGCATCAGGGCTATAGCAGAGGAAAAGGCAAGGCACGCAGAGAATCGCAAGCTCGAGGGCAGACGGCTTGAAAAAGCAGCCAAGGCTGTCGAGGGGGCAGAGGCCGTTGTCGCTGCAAAAGCCAACGAGCAGGGGCATTTGTTCGGCTCGGTTACCGCACGCCAGATAGCGGCTAATCTCTGCGAGCAGGGATTCGAAGTTGCCGAGAATATTGTGCAGTTGCACGAACATATTAAGCAGGTCGGCACGCATGCTGTGGCGCTTAAATTCCACGATGATTTGACCGTCAACGTTAATGTCGTTGTAGTACCCGAACAGACTGACGACTCAGAGCCCGCAGAGACCGACGAGACCTAAGAGTCGCACGATGGGCCGATTACCTTCTGCCTTTGTGACCTATTCTTATGCTTTGTTGAGCTGTGTACTCTCTCGTGCCCGGTAAATGCAGGATGGGCAACACGGTTGCTCATACGGATCAAAGCTCGCAACGACCCACTTTTTAAGGATTTCGGGTTGATGGCTCAACTGACGGCTAAGCCGTCTTATGGTCCAGGAAGCCTTCTAACTTTCGGGCTCGTACGGGGTGCTGTAGCTTGCGGATGGCTTTGGCCTCGACCTGGCGGACGCGCTCGCGTGTGACCTTGAAGATGCGGCCGACTTCCTCTAATGTATATGTGTAGCCGTCACCGATGCCGTATCGCAGCTTGATAATCTCACGCTCGCGATATGAAAGTGTTTTTAATACCACATCAATCCGGTCCTTGAGCATTTCCTGAGTAGCCGAGGCCACGGGCGAATCGATATCGTTATCTTCGATAAAATCGCCGAAGTAGCTGTCCTCGCTTTCGCCGATAGGTCTGTCAAGGCTGATGGGATGCTTGGATATCTTGAGCACCCTGCGGGTCTCCTCGATGGACATTTCGGCTTCCTCGGCGATTTCTTCGATCGTTGCCTCTCTGCCTAATTTCTGATGCAGTACTTTGCCGGCGGTTCTCAGCCGGCTCATCGTCTCTATCATGTGGACGGGAATGCGAATCGTTCGTGCGTGGTCGGCGATGGCACGGGTGATTGCCTGTCGAATCCACCATGTGGCATAGGTGCTGAATTTATAGCCCCGGCGGTACTCGTATTTATCGACGGCTCTCATCAGGCCTGTATTGCCTTCCTGGATGAGGTCGAGGAAGCTCAGCCCTCGGTTGCGATATTTCTTGGCGATAGAAACAACGAGTCTGAGGTTTGCGCTGGATAGTAATCGCTTTGTGTGCTCGTATTGAGCATAGACTTTATCCAGCATATTGAGTCTCTTGGCGAGCTGTTTTGGCGTTTCCATTACCAATTCCTGAAGGCCGGCCAGCTCCTGCTCCATCGCTTCTATGTCTTCGGTGGTTATCTCTCCGTTGGGGCCTGCTGCGATAGCCTGCTCTAACTCATGCATTTTGCTGCAGATGCCGTGGAGCTTGTTTTTCATAGGCTGGATTCTGCTGGTCCGCAGGCTGAGCTCTTCGAGAAGCGTTGCGATTTTTCGTTTGCATCTGCGCAATCGCCTTAGTGCCAGCTTGGCTTCTTCCTTGTGCTCTTCAGAGAGAGTTTTTGTGAATAGTTCCTGATTTATTTTAAGCAGCTTATCAACGGTATTGATGTTTTCCGGGAGCCGTTTTTTTATTGCGCTTTTGGTAAGGTATAGCGCGGTGCCGGTCTTGATTGTTCTATCAAATGACATCAAACCGTTATGTACCTGCTGGAGTAAATCAAGGGAGTTTCTCGCGCAATAGTCGCACTGCAGCATTTTCCTTCTAAAGGCCATTCGAGCCAACTCAATTTTCCGTGCCAGAGCAATTTCAGAATTTCTTGTTAGCAGCGGTATCTGGCCCATCTGAGTCAGGTACATCCGGATAGGATCGTCAATTCGTCGAGAGGTTTCTTCACCGACGAGTTGTTTTTCGAGCAGTTCATCTTCCTCTTTGATCTGTTGTTCTTTATCGTCATCACTATCATCCAAAGATTCTTCGGCAGTTTCAAATACCTCGTCCTGAGCCTTGCCGGCTTGCTGGGCTTCCACATCAGCCTCATCGAGCAGGCTTATTCCCTTCTCGTCCAGTGTAGCCAGCAGGCTGTCCAGCCGAACTGCACTAACAGCATCTTCCGGCAAATCTTGATTCATCTCGTCGTAAGTAAGGAATCCTTTTTTCTCGCCCTTTTTGATGAGCAATCTTATTTGCTCTTCCGGGTCTCTGGTCTCAGTGCTCTTTAAGGACTCCTCGTCAGCCACGACTTCTTTGGCAACATCTGCTTTGCCTTTCTTTGTTCGTTTTCTTGCCACAATTCGCATCCTTGTATACGTTTGATAAAATTAACCCACAACTACACAGAACTAAAAGTAAATTACTCTCAATCTCAACGGAACACACTTCTCGCTGGCATGTTCTACATTACGATTATTTACCAGCGGTTGTTCACTATACCATTCCCACGTTATGGCGATTTTCCTTTCCCGTATTATCATAGACCCTGCGGAGATACTGACTCGGGTCCTCTACCGCTTCGATCCGGCCGTTTTGCCTCTTCGCCTGATACTTCTCAATCGTATCCAACGCCCCGCTCAAGCGGGATTGAAAATTGCCTTTTTCCTCTCCAGCCTGTGCCAGCTCCATAAAGCATTTGCCGAGCTCCACAGATTCGGTCCGGGCCAATATCTCTCTCAGTTGAGCATCAATATCTGTTTTAAGAGACTCAAACAGAATTGCCGCCACCTGTCCCAGTATCGGAACATCGAATACCTCCTCTGTAATTTTTTGCTCCACCACCTCAAACAGACCCGGTTCATTCAGCAATACCTCCAGCACCTCCCGCTGGGCAGCGGCAAACAGCCCCCCGCCATAATCTATACTCTTAACCTCCTGATTATCGCGCTCATAGCCGGCAGCTTTTCCCGCACGTCTGATACGCCTGTTCAACTCTTCATTTATCTGTTTACTGTCAAGTCCTATAATCTTCGAAATCTGGTTCACTCTCAAACCACATTCTATATCCGGGACGTTGCCGGCCTGCAGGCCCGTGGCTATCGTCTGTAAATACTCATCTATCGCCGACTTTCTGCCGGCCAGAGTATCATCTCTGTCGAAGCTCTCTGTTAATCTGTCCCATTTGAACCGAAAAACATCAATCGCATTATCTACTAATTGCTCAAACCTTTCTTTGCCGGCAGCCAAAAGAAAATCGCACGGGTCTTTACCTTCCGGCACCGAAGCAATCTTGATATCTATACGCTGTGACAAACAGACATCCAATGCCCTGTTGGCAGCTTCGACGCCTGCAACGTCGTTATCGAATATTAAAACAACTTTCTTCGCATACCGCCGTAAAATACGTCCGTGCCCGGCGGTGAAACTGGTGCCCAACGTCGCGACAACATTGTCGCAGCCGAATTGATGCGCCATTATGCAATCTGTGTAGCCTTCCACAACAACCGCCGTTCCTGTCGAGACAATCTGGTGCCGGGCCTGCTGAAGGCCGTATAGCGAATTACTCTTGTCGAAAAGAACTGTCGTTGGCGAATTTAAGTATTTTGCGCCGGTTTCATCCAATGTCCGACCGCCAAAACCAATTACCCTGCCCGTCACATCTGTAATAGTAAACATCAGGCGATTTATGAATTTGTCCTGATTTTGGCCAAAAATCAAACCTGCCTGCTCCAGCAGCCTGGCAGGCACTTTTTTAGCCTTCGCAGCTTTAATCAAATCATCCCGCGAATTGACCGCCAACCCGAGCTGCCATTTTTTGACGCTTTCGGGGCTTATTTGCCTTTTGGCGATATAATCACGGGCATACTTACCCTTTTTCACATCGTGGAGATTTTCCTGGAAGTATTTAGCCGCCCAGGCATTGGCCTTTGCCAGTCTGTTCGGGTCGACATCTTCTGCCTGCCTCTGGGCCTGATCCTTTGCGGGCCTTGTGAGCCTAAGTTTAATTCCCGCCCGCTCAGCCAGTCTTTCTACCGCCTGTGGAAAAGTCAGGTTCTCCCGCATCTGAACGAACTTGAACACATCCCCGCCGGCCCCACATGCAAAACACTTGAATATCTGCTTAACAACGTTGACATTCATGCTCGGCCGATGGTCATCATGAAAAGGGCACAAACCCACCATCTCCCGGCCCTTTTTCTTCAGGCTTACATGCTCGCCTATTAAATCAACAATGTCGTTGGACTGCTGAACCTCTAATACAACACTATTATCAAACATCCCTGCCATATATACGACCTGTCCCTTTTCCTGACGGCGCTTTCAAAGCACTTGTATAAGCTGAAACACCTCCCCCCAATAAACGGGGTGGCTAAATACGGTGCAGTTTATGCCGCCGTACAACATTAATATAGTACCAATTTGTCAAAAAGTCAAGTCGTCCTCTAAAAACCCATTTTTAATACTGTTAAAGGCCATTACAAACCAATTGGACACTTGGTGAAATCAGACTGATGGTAATGATTAATATTCGATTCTCGCCATCAAATCAACTAATTCACTAATCCTCTAATTCGCTAATCCCCTGATCTCGCATCCGACTGTTTGAAGCGGACGTATCCATCTCGTGAAGCGTCTTTCGTCCCGTGTGGTGCCCTTAAATCTATTGGGCCGTGATAATACTATTCCTGAGATATCGGGAAAATTTTGTAAAAAAATTTGCAACAAATGGCCGAAGCGAACGTCTATACAAGTGAAAGAAAGAGGTTACCGAAGATATTTATTAAGATTAACAACGAAAGACCGAGGCTATGAATTCACAAGATGTCATCAAGGCCAAGAGTGAGACTGAGGCCTTTATCAATCGCCATCTCAACGACAGCGATAAAGGATGGCCGAAACTCTGTCTTTGTGGCCCCGCTTATACTTCGTATCGTCAAGCCCAACAAACCCCAAGACACAACACAGTACATATTCTCCTGACACAGCAAATCGGGAATTGATTTATTAGCAAAAGTCACAAAGTCACCCTTTTCTATCCACTGTCTATAGCTTTTTGAAGGGATGCTGAATGTCCAACGTTATTGCGAGACACGAAGGGCCGTGGCAATCTCATTTTACATATCAGCGAGATTTACGAAACGCTGTACTATTTTTCCCTTTGCACTGTCCCCAACCATAAACAGGTGGGCAGGCATTAGTTGCCCTTACATATTTTCCCGCTGACAATTTTTAAACGTCCCAAATAATTCTACGGCCGGCAAATATATCGCCAATCTTGTCCCGGATTTTTTACTTTTTCATTGCAGCCGGCAAGCACCAAATTCCGCATTGGCTTCAAGCCCATTGATACCGCACTTTATCTTAGTCCTCGCCGTGGTATTTGAAGGAGACCTTGACCTTTGCCCGGTATGCTTTGATTTTCCCATCCTCGATATGCATATCCAACTGGGCCACCTCCGCAACCCGCAGGTCTCGCAGGCTTTTGGATGCGGTCTCCACGGCCGCAGTGGCAGCCTTTTCCCACGACTCGCTGCTGGTACCGACCAGCTCAATCACTTTATATACACTTCCCGCCATCATGCTCTCCTTTTGAAAGGTCTGACTATGATTATATAATTCCGTATATTCTCTTTGGCCCAGTTGAAGCCCAGGTAGTATCCACGGTGTAATTTTGCTCGCCTATCGTTTGTCGCAAGATAATTATACCGGAGCAGCGGGCGCCAATCAAGCAAAAATCTGCGCTTCTATTCTGTGGAAATATTATTCTTACGGTCAAAGCAATAAACGTGTACGTCAAAGGGTGCAAACCAGTCGGTGAATTTGCCGTCTTTGGCCTGCACCGTACGCGGGGATTCGTAAATCACTTCCCCCCGGCCAACCCGGCCCGGCAGGCCGCTGAATTCCACCTGTACGGTTTCACCTTCCCTTTTGCAGGCAAGAATGTAAATGCTTTCACCTACTTCTCGAACACGGAACTCGACATCGTTGGCACCGCTTACCCTCACCGGAAGCTTCGAATCGGCAGCTACCAGTGCCGGGGCGAGTGGACTCTTATTACCGACCTCCTCGAGTACGGGCCTCAATACCTTCCGCCAAAATGTCCAGTTCCAGCCCAGGCGGGCGTCTTCAGGGGGCATTGCCTGTTCGAGGTTACCACCAAAGTAAACCAATCCGCGGGCACCGTTTATCAATGCCTGGTATGTCATGAACCGTTCCTGTGCGAAAGTGGGAAAGCGAAGTGTTTTTCCGGGTTTGACCACGCCGCTCCAGGCAATCTGAAGGACCATCCATACCGGCTTGCCGTCGGCCACTTCCTTTATAAACTTCGTGTAGTCGCCAACCATACTGATTTCCTTGTTCGGCAGCAGCGAGTGCATTCCGGGCGGAAATCCAACAGGGTAAATATCCAGCAGCAGAACATCGGCAGCGGTGACATACGGCCGAAGCTGCTCGACTGTGCCGCGCGGCGCGTGGGTCAGGCCCACAGGATGATTGGGGTCTAATTCCTTGATAAGCTTGTAGGCCCGGATCATTGGCTCGACGGGATTCCCGCCCCATTGAGGCTCGTCAACATTTTTCCATACTAAAAGTCCCGGATGATTTTTGAAAAGGTTGATAACCCGTCGAAGCATCAACTCCTTTTTCTCATTACCTTCCTCAAGGCTCGACAGCTCACGAAGGCGAGGCCAGCAATACAGCCCGAATTGAGCCGTGGAATCCATCCAGACCTGTTCCTTTTTGATAGTCTCCTCATCCCAGTTCTCGTTTCCCGTCACTCCGGTACGAAAGAACGTTCCACCGGCATCCTTAATCTCTTCAAACGCATACCTGCCGTCCGGTGTTCGTGCACCCGGCTGCGGACCGTTACTGAAACCAATCGGCAGTACCTTCTCGCCGTTGACAACCAGAACACCGTCCTGATTGATGGTTACCCGTGGCTTCTTCTGGGCCGCGGCAAGTGAGCTTACTGCTAAGACAACAAAAAGGACCGCAAGAAGTCTGAGAAAAAACGAATGATTTGAAACCGAAATTGTTCGTGACATGTTTTAATCCCTAAATTTTATAAAACCTTTGGAAATCTGTTCTAAAGACCTCGAATCAGGTAATTACCGGGTTCAGACCTACACATTCAACAAGCTCTGCAAGCTTTTTCGGACAGGCTTTAGCCCATCCTGTCATTCAGCAACGGGTATATCATTGACCGACAAACAGATCTCTGGCCCGCATCCATTCGGCCAAACGGTGATTCCAGGTCGAGGCCGGATTCTCCGACGGTCGGATTCCATAGCCGTGACCGCCCTTGGTATATACATGGATTTCGGCGGGCACGCCGGCTTTTTTCAGTTCTACGAACAACAAGGCGGATTGAACGCCGCGCATCTTGTCGTCCTGTGTCACAGCCAAAAAAGTCTGCGGCGTTTTGGCCGTGATGCGCACCAGCGAACCCAGCTCGGCAACATCGTCTTTGTATCCGTCTCCCAGATATGCGGCGTAAATCGGGCACATGAAGTCCGGGCGACAACTTAGATCGTCCGCGTCGTCAACATTATCGTATGTCCGCTCGTCCCAGTGCGTGCCGGCCATTACCGTCAAGTGCCCACCGGCCGAGAAGCCGAGGATGCCGATGCGCCGCGTGTCAACACCCCACTCAGCCGCGTGTTTTCGCACGAGGCGAATCGCCCGCTGAGCATCCTGCAGGGGCTCTCTATGAGGTTCGTCGGGATCGCGCCGCGGTACGCGATATTTCAGGACGACCGCGGTCACACCAAGCGAATTGAACCATTGGGCTATCTCCGTGCCTTCCTTTTCCCACGCCAGGATATTGTACCCGCCGCCGGGACAAATCACGACCGCGCATCCATTTGCCTGTTCGGCCGGGGCGCGATGCAGCGTCAGCGACGGCTGCTCAACGTACGCGATGCGCTCCGATGTCTGTTTGGCCTTGAGTTCCTCGATACGTTTCGGATCCAGCGGCCGGGACCCCTCAGGCAGACCGTCCGGCCATAGCTTGAGCACAGGTTTCTCTTCTGCTGCGACACCGGAGGCAGCTACCAACAACCAAACTACCAGGCACTGAAAAACTTTTTTCATTTCGTAATTTTCCTTTCCAGAATGTGTATATCCCACGATATTATAATCCAAATGGGCCGGCTAATGCTACGCAGTTCAGATACATCGCAAAGCAGCAAGCCCGTTTTACTTTAACTTTCAAAATATACGCCACCTTTGACAAGCGAGTTTCTCAGATCCCCGTATCGCAGCTCACGTGTCCCGCAGTTCTTAGCTGAGCAGAGAGCTGCGGCCGTCCCGGTCGCCTGTCCCTGTCCCATGCAGCTTACTGTGTTTCTGGTGGACATGTGGGCCCGATGGTCGGAGGTAATCATCATACCGGCGGCCAGCAGGTTCTCGATTCCCGCCACGCGCAGCGCTCTATACGGGATCCCGTAGGTGCCGCCGTTTTTAACTTGCAGCCGGGGTGCCGAATCGTGAAAACCGTAAACCATAACCTCGTCGTCAAAATGCCTGCCTTCAATTACATCCTCATGCGATATGTCATAGTCGCAGCTAATCAGCCTGCCTCGCCGTATGCAGAGTTTCGGGCTGGTCCGGGCTATGAAAGCCTTTTCGCAGCCGGGGACATATTTCCTGAACAGCTCGACCGCTTTCGCCTGGCGCTTCCTGATTTCCAGTTCCGCTTTCGCCACATCATCTCTGCTTAAAACCGTGCCGGGTATTTTGTAGTTACATTTAATGAACATTAAGTAATTGTCGTGAACGGTCGTCGTAACTGCGGCCATTCCAATCTTTTTTGCCTCGTCCGCAAATTCTCTGCCGAGGGGACCCTGCAGACGTACGACCTTGTCTGGCTCGCCGCTGCGAGTACCAAGGGCGATCTGGCTGGGCTTGCCGTTTGTACGCATATACTCATGGTACCTGTCGATATCCACATTGCCTATGCCGATACTGTTGCAGGAGGCGTAATCATTAGGTGTTTTGTACTCTGCTCCGGCAAAAGCTGCGAGGTCACCATATGCCGTGCAATCCACAAAGCATTTCGCATAGAACGCCTCCCTTCCGGAGCGGCTCTCCGCGATTACACCCCTGATCCGTGAACCATCCATTATCGCGCCCGCCAAAAGGGTATTTACACAAATGAAGACTCCGGCCTCGTCGAGCATTTCCAACGTGACGAGCTTATACATTTCCGTATCAATCGCGGTACATACCGAATCGTAATCGTACCCTTCGGTCATCTCGGCGTGCCCGGACGTACCGCCTACCTTTAAAAGCCGGTCGATAACCTGCTGCGGGATCCCTCGCACTACCTGACGCTTCCTGACCCCGGGAAAAGCCTTCCAAAGGTTATAGAAGCTGTGAAGAGCGGTGCCACCTTCCGTGGCGGTCCCTCCTGTATAACCCTTCACCTCGATCAGCGCCGTCCTGGCACCCTGACGCGCTGCAGCGAGAGCCGCCACAACACCCCCCGTGCCGCCACCGGCTACGACGACATCGAATTTCCTTACAGGCAATTTTTTCACCGGCTCCTGGTAATAGTCCCCCGATTGACTCCGGGCCCTCGCCTTACTGCCCTTCGTAAATCCGGTTAGAGCACCCACTCCCAGCAATACACTGTTTCTTGAAAACTCTCGACGATTCATTCCTGTCTCCTTTCTTAACCTTGTCACGGCAACTAATAGAGCTCTGACATGGCAGCCCGGCAATTGAGTCGGAACGCGGCCTCATTAGTCCTCCCTGGTAACTTATTTAGCTTTGCCTCTCGTAGTCTTGCCAAATAAGCCCGTTCAGGCCGAGCCCATTTGTCGCGCCGAGCTTGCACTTTGGCAATTTACCAAATCCGTCCCGAAATTGCAATCATTTCGATTTTCAGCGAACAGATTGAACAAAAAGCCTCAGGGCAGTGGCAATTTCACGCCGGATATGATATTCTATTAACGGTCAGGGGCTCAACCGTGAGGGTGAGCGTAATAATCTCAATTAAAGTGAAAGAAAGGAGCTATCGGTAATGAACCAACAAGAAACCGCAGGACTGAACATGAGCTTAAGAAGGATTTTACTGATATTGGCAGCCGGCCTTACTGTCTGGGCCTCCGGGGCGGCGGCCCAGGAGAAACTGGGCGACATTATGAGAGAGGAAGGACTAAACTGGATGGTCGGCAAATGGATGGCTAAGACCGACGAGGGTCAGAAGATACAGTTGACTTACAGGTGGAGTATTAAAAAGTATTTGGTCACCGTTGATTTAAAAATGGGCGATTATGCGTATCACGGCATGATCTTCTTCGTGCCAACCGAGGAAAAGATCGTCGAGATTGGGGTTGATAACAGAGGCGCAACATCCAAAGTTACATGGGACATCGAGGGTGACAAGACCGTCTCTAAAGGCGAACGCATCCAGGCGGACGGCAAGGTCGTCAGGGCGGCCATCTTTCACTCGAAAACGGATGCCGAGACTATGAAGATTGAAATTTACGGACTCAGCAGTTCCGATGAGCTTGCAGAAAAGCCCTGGAGTACCCTCCAGTACAGGAAACAGTCGCCAAAGAAGGCGGATAACAAAACGGCTCAGAAAGCAAAGTATGAAAGTCTCTCTATCGGGAAATTCAACGTAGAAATCGAATCCAAAACTCCAAAGCCCGCCGGCAAATAAAAAGCTCAGACAAGCGGTTCGTAGAATTTTTTTGGTTTCGGGCCGAGGGTGTTGGCCAGCGTGCCGAGGTTTTCGATGGTCGCTTCGATGCGGTCGCCGGCTTTGAGGTAATTGCCCGTTGCGAAACCCACGCCCGAGGGCGTGCCGGTGGCGATGATGTCACCCGGTTCGAGTGTCATCAGGTGGCTCATAAACGATACGATCTGCGCCACGGTATGAATCATCTGCGAGCTGTTTGCCTTCTGGCGGACCTCGCCGTTGACCGTAAGCGTCATATCAAGATTCTGCACATCTTCGATTTCATCTGCGGTCAGCAGGTACGGCCCCATCGGGCAGAAGCCGTCGGCCCATTTGCCGTTGAGCCAGTCGTAGAATTCATCCCAGGGCCGTTCGGCACGGTTCTTCTTGAAAGTCACGGTCCTTGCCGAGACATCGTTGACGATGGTGTAGCCGCCGATTATCGACGGGGCCTTCTCCGGCGGGACGGCTTTGGCCTTTTGGCCGATGACTATCGCCAGCTCGAGTTCGTAGTCTATCGTTTCGCTGTAAGCGGGCCAGGGTATCTGGTCTCCGGGGCCCGCCACGGCTGTTGCCGGCATGATAAACGGTCTCGGCACGGTTGTTAAACGCGGCGAATCCGAAAGACCCAGCTTCAGGCCGGCCTCTTTGATATGCTCTACATAGTTTCCCGCAAGCGCGAGGACCTTACCCGGCCGGGGAATCGGAGCCAGCAGCTTAACCGAATCGAGCGGTATTGACGCCTTGGCGGATTTTTCCAGACCGGCAAGTTTTTCAAGACACGATGGGCCTCGTTCGAGGATCTCAATAACGCTTCGCGGCGGGTCCGAACCATCCCACGTCGATACGATGTCGATCAGTCCCTCGCCAACCAGAAGCCCGACGGAAACTGAGCCTTCTTTCGAGTAAGTAACTATTTTCATAGCCGGCAGTTATACCCTATTTCCGCCGGATTGGGAATAAACAAATTCAAAAAACATTGTCAGGCCTGACCTCTGAGAAGCATTTCGAATGACGTCTGCGAAATGTCATTGCGAACGCACCTAAGGCGTCCCTAAGGGAAAGTGAAGCAATCTAAATCGAAACGGATGAGATTGCCACGGCCTGCAAGACAGGCCTCGCAATGACAAGGATGATATGCACACGTCCTGAAGAATAGTATCAGTCGCCGGACCCGAATTCCTGCATCAGCTCGGCATTGTCCACCCACATTACGAAGAACGGCGAATAATCAGGCCCGCGCTTCCTGACGTAGATCAGGAAGGGCTTGTTGAAGTAAAAGTATCTTGGCTCTTCTAACCGGCGGGGCATATTAGAAAACGGTGCTACAATCATTCGGGCCTCTGATTTCAAGACGACGCCGGTTCGGCTCATCGCGAAATCTATCACTTGGATAGCCTCAAAGAAATAATACCACCACCTGTCATTCCCGAGCCACTTGTCTTCCAGTTCTGTGAATCGATGCGTTAGTTTATAGAGAACATCGGGGACGATCAACCTGTCGGCGGCTCGATTACCTGATGTAGGCCGGAGCTTGCATAGGGTCTCGTAATCGGGGTCTTGTCTGAATTCCGATATCTTCTGCTCAACGGCGGTCACAATTTCGCCGAGGTTGCCGTCTCGATGCACAAGGGCCAGAACAACCTGATAGGGGCTCGTATGTCTGCACAAATCGACAGCGAATTCTGCAGCGCTTTCCTGATCAGCATACTTGTAGTAGAGGATGTCAACCTGTTCACGGACAAGGTCTTCATTCCAGTTGGCTCCTTTTGAGTAGTCGCAGAACGAAGTGACGTTTGTGCGCTGACCGCTTGAGTCTTCGAAACCAAATGCATTCTCCTTAGTGTAGAATGGATACTTGAATCCGATATCCGTAATCAGATAGGAATAGGACACGATTGATTCTTCTCGGTCGAATTTCGGTAGCACATCAAGCTCATTAAATACCGGCACGGGTTCAGAAGGAAAACGCCTGCCCATTTCCTTTTGGATTTGTTCGACGATCCCTTTCTTCACTACGCCAACCGTCGCATAGAAAGACTCGGCTTCGATGTTTCCGGGGGAAAACTCAGCCTTGTTCAAACGGGCCGCCAGCTCTGCAGCTTGCGGAACCTTCACGGGCTCACCGATGATGTCGTTTTTAAGCTTGTCCCAGGTCATCTGGAACGTCGAGCACCAGATGACGTTTTTATGTTCCGGCATAGGACAATCAAGAGTGGCGACCACCGTGGATTGTTTTAAATCTGCGGAATCTACTGATTTGAGTGGTTTGGCCGTTGTGATTTGGCCAGTTACTGAACAAAGTCTTGAGTCATGGACGAGCAGTGAGTCTGCTGGATCATGAGGATAGGCTGTGAGAAAAGGCCGTCCGCCTCGTCGGATATCTCCGCCATCCCAGAATGTGTAGATGTTATCGTCACCAATTCCACAGAAAGGGTTTTTCTCAAAGCTGACATGGACATCCAGAAACAGGACATTTTGTCCTTGCTCGTTATGGGTAATCGCATTAGCGACTTTCACAGATTCCCGATCGCCGTAAGGATTGAACATGAAAACGTCTTTAGCTTCAGCAGCAGGAGAGTCTATCCACGGATTCCTGTCGGCGGCAATTGGCATGCCAGGTTCATCCGATATCCTCAGGTAAAAAAGGCCAAATGGCATATGGTATGAATAGCTGCAATGCTTGTAATCCCATGAAAGGCTGTCTCCAATCATTTGATCCTGTATGATTAGGGTACAAAGAAAGGAGATAAACATGAAAAAGATGAATTCAAATGTAGCGTGTGCGGGCATGGATGTCCACTACAAATTC